>ERZ1504996.9-NODE-9-length-114820-cov-13.718407_pt1 | contig 114820 bp, 95 predicted proteins | sample MGYA00572424_ERZ1504996 | MGnify/ENA primary metagenome ERZ1504996 (study PRJEB39906, sample SAMEA3182051) | gut metagenome | biome: human; feature: gut; material: Stool; isolation source: human stools | place: Canada | collected 2012-03-07 ...
TGGTAATAAAATCCGTAAAAATTTTTACAACATAATGATGTTTACGTTGTAAACGGTGGTCCGAGTGACAAAGCTGAACCGGACGCAAACAAATTTTTATGGAGGAAACAAACATGAAGAAGATCATTGCAACTGTGCTGGCCATGGTCATGGCTCTGGCACTGTGCACCACCGCGTTCGCGGACCTGCCTCTGTGGACCAATAATGGCTCCACCGCTAACGTTGACCTGTTCGACGGTCAGTTCAACACCAAGACCGCTACCGGCAAGATGACTTTCAATGCCGCTGTGGCTCCCACTGTCACCGATGGTAAGGTCACCAAGGAAGGCACCGTTGCACACTATATCTTTGCAACGAAGAATCCCAACACCGAAGATTATGATGTTTATCAGGGCACTTATATCTTGGTCAACAGCATCCCTGCTGATGCCGATGCTTCTCAGTACGTCCTGGTAAAGGCTGCTGACGAGAATGTCAAGGTTGGCGACAAGGCTGCGAACCAGAGCGCTGCCAGCCAGACCCTGATTATGAAGAAGGTCACTGCTGTTAACTATTACTACACCGCTACTGAGTTCACCGCTTGGGGCGATCTGTGCGGCCAGTACAAGAAGCCTTCCAATACTGATACCGTGACTTACTTCAGCTATACCGACAATGATGGCGCGAAAATCGCTGCCGCCAAAGCTGCCGCAGATAACACCACTCCTACTGTTAACGTCCTGTTCAAGGGTGAGGTTCTCACCATCGATACCGCGACTTATCAGACTGCCAAGCAGCACTCTTGGGCTGCTTCCGCTTGGGACAAGAAGGGCGTCGCTACCGAGTACACCTGCGCTACCTGCAAGACCGTTGCTAAGGTCATCAACTCTCCCGTCAACGCTCCTGCTGGTTCCACCATCGAGAGAATTGGCAACACTCTGATTGCTTTCACCTACACTCCCGGCACTGCTAACAACACCAACACTGGTTCCGCTTCTTCCCCCAAGACCTTTGACGCTGGTATCGCTATGTACGTCGGTATGGCTCTGACCTCCGTCGCCGGCTCCGCCGTCGTCATCGGCAAGAAAAAGGAGTTCTAATTCTCCGCTTTTCCGGAAAGCCGGCCGCAAGGCCGGCTTTCTCTTTTCCCGCCGCAGCGGCAACCCCCGCGCCGCAGCGCGCCAAAACGCGGGGGGGCGGGACGCCCACCAAGCGGCCGCCGGGCGGGAGCGCAGCGACCGGCCAAGCGGCCGCGCAGCCCCCCCGCGGGAGCGGAGCCGGGAGCAAGGCGCGGCGGGGAGCCGGGCCGGGCGGGCGGCGGCGACACGGGCGACCGAGCGCAGCGAGGGCGGAGCGGCGGCCCACGCGCGACGGGCGACAGCGACAGCGCCGCCCAACGAGCGCGAGGGCAGAGCCGCGACCCACGGAGCCGCCGGGAAGGAGCGGAGGGGCGGAGCCGCGGAGCGAAGCGGCGACCGCGGCCGGAGCGAAGCGCAGCAGCCGCGAAGCCGGAGCGGCGAGCAACCCGGAGCGACGGGCGACCCGGCGGGGCAGCCGCGCCCCCGGCGGAGCGGGCGCGCCCCGGCGGAGCCGCCGCAGCGGCGTAGTCCGGATAAAGCCGCAGCCGCGCAGCGGCAAGGCAGGCGCGCATACCTTTTAAGTCCCGCAAGCGAGCGCAGCGAGACGCGGGACATGGCACGGCGACCGGGGGCCAGTCCCCCGCGGAGCCGCGCCACGCATACAAGCATGAGAAAAGGCCGCAGCACCTCACGGCGCTACGACCTCCCCCTGCTTGAATTCCACGGACGCGAACACGGGATATTGTCCAGCATAGCATACTTCAGCCAGGCTGTCAAGATGTAGTGTCTACGCTGCGTAGAATATGCTACATATAGTACAGCCGGTATATATCCCCGTGATACCTTCATGATACCCCCGTGATACCTCCGTGATACCTTCATGTAAAGCGTATGCGCTTTACATGGCAGCACTGTCCAAAAAAAGGGACAGCATCAGCCGTCCCAGGGATACCATACCTCACCGCGTTCCGCGTAGTAGTCGGCGACGTATTTCACCGTTTCCAGTTCCATGTAATACATGATTTCCCGCCGGACTTCTTCCGGCGTCATGCCCTTTTCGCAGCCGGCTGCGGCTGCGTATTCGTCGCCCATTATCGAGCCATGCACGGCCGCATGGCAGCGCCAGCACAGCGTTATCAGGTTCATAGGGTGGTTTGCGCCGCCCTTGCCGCGGGGCTTGATGTGGTGCAGCTGAAGCCCCTCCGTGGCGTCGCAAATGGCGCAGCGATAGCCATCCCGCCGGTATACTTCCTTCCGCAGCGTGTTTGTCGTGTTCGCGTTCATCGTGTTTCGTCTCATAGTCGGACGCTCCTTTCTGTCCCGTTGGACGCCGCCAGCAGGACACATGAGCGCAAGGGCGGCCGGCAGGCCGCTTGTATCACCCTTGCGCCATGTGATACAATGGCAAGGCCGACGGGACGGGGCAGCCATCACAAGAAACTTGTGATGGAGGACGGCAAATCACAAGAAACTTGTAATTCACCGGTAGACACCTGTCCGCTACCAGCGGACATACCTAATGTTACTGACCTCCGTCGCCGGCTCCGCCGTCGTCATCGGCAAGAAAAAGGAGTTCTAATTAAACTCAAAAAAGAGAAGCACCCTACCGGGTGCTTCTTTTTTTGCACTTAATTATCCCACCCCCTGGCGGGGGTGGGGTGAATAAAGATTGCTTGCCCGCTGGGCCTTTCTTTTTTGCGCTTAATTAGCCCGCGCCTGTCGGCGCGGACGAAATAAATATCCCCCGCTGCCGCGGGGGATAAATATATAACCCTCCCGCTGCCGCAGGAGGGTTATAAGAGCTTCTTTTTACCCCTCATCCGTCAGCTTCGCTGACACCTTCAGCTGTGCACACCCCAGTGTGCGCACTGGGGCGCCCTCAAGGGGAAGGCTTTTTATTCCCTCGAGGGGAAGTCTCGCGATACTGCCCTCACTGGGAAAGCTTTTGCACCCTTGGAGGAAGGCGAATAGACGTTTTTATTGTGCTTTACACAGTGGGGCGAAAAGTGGTATAATACCGACAGAAATCAACACAAACGAGGAGGTCTTGTGATGAGATTGCTGTTCAAGGGCGGTACCGTGGTCACCGGCAAGGGCCCCCGCCGGGCCGATATCCTGGTAGAGGGCGAGAAGATCCTCGATGTCTGCCGCGACATTCCCGCCATCGGCGCGCAGGTGGTGGACGTGACCGGGATGCTGCTGTTCCCCGGCTTTATCGATGCCCACACCCATTTCGATCTGGACGTGTGCAACACCACCACGGCGGATGACTTTGCCAGCGGCTCTCGGGCGGCGCTGCGGGGCGGCACCACCACCATCATCGACTTTGCCTGCCCCAACAAGGGCGAGACGCTGCACGACGGCCTGCGCCTGTGGCACAAGAAGGCCGACGGTAAGTGTGCCTGCGACTACGGCTTCCACATGACCATCGACGACTGGAACGAGACCATCGAGCGCGAGATCGACGATATGTACGCCGAGGGTATCTCCTCTTTCAAGATGTACATGACCTACCCTGCCATGATGATCGGTGACGAGGCCATGTACAAGGCGCTGAAAAAGCTGAAGGAAAAGGGCGGCATCTGCGGCGTCCACTGCGAAAACGCCGGGGTCATCGACGCGCTGATCGCCGAAAAGAAGGCCGCCGGCGAGAACGGCGTCCACTGCCACCCGGAGACCCGGCCCGACATCATGGAGGCCGAGGCCGTGGGCCGTCTGCTCCGCATCGCCGAACAGGTAGACGTCCCCGTGGTCATCGTCCACACCACCAACATCGAGGCGCTGGACGAGATCGCCAACGCCCGCTGGCGGGGCCAGAAGGTCTTTGTGGAGACGTGCCCCCAGTATCTGGTATTGGATGACAGCGTGTATTACAACGAGGACTGGCTGCAGGCGGCCAAATACGTCTGCTCGCCTCCCATCCGGAAACCGGCTGACCGTGAGGCCCTGTGGCGGGCCATCCGCCGCGGCGAGGTGCAGACCGTGTCCACCGACCATTGCAGCTTCACTACCCAGCAGAAGCTGGCGGGCCGCGACGATTTCACCGCTATTCCCGGCGGCATCCCCGGCGTGGAGACCCGCGGCGAGCTGGTCTACACCTTCGGCGTGGCCAAGAAGAAGATCGGCCTGGGCGCCATGTGCCGTGTGCTGGCAGAGAACCCCGCCAAGCTGTATGGCCTGTTCCCGCGCAAGGGCGTACTGGCCCCCGGCTCCGACGCCGATATCGTGGTGTACGACCCCAACGCCGACCACGTCATCCTCGCCGAGGATATGGTGGGCGCGGCGGACTACAACCCCTATGAGGGTGTGGTCACCAAGGGCTCCATCCGCCAGGTGTGGCTCCGCGGCAAGCCCGCGGTGTCCTCCGGCAAGGTGCTGGCCGGGCCGGACGGCAAATACCTGCCCCGGGGCAAGTGCCAGCTGTAAGGAGACGAGGCCATGTTGGACAAGACATTGGGCTATATCCTCTGCTGCCAGTCCCCGGCGCTGTTTCTGGCCGCGCTGGCGCTGCTGGTGGCGTATCTGGCCGGGCGCAAGCACAAGGTCCGGGCCTTCTTCCGCCTGCTGCTGTGCATTTTGTGTGCCGTCGGCGGCGTGGCGCTGTATTTCCTGGGCATCTACAAGGAGTATTTCACCATCCGGGACTTTTTCCTGATTCGTACTGCGGGCTGGATCGGCCTGGCCATCGCGGCATTCTTTGTGCTGCTGGCGCTGGTGCGGGCGTTCTTTGCCGCCGCCGACGCCCGCCGCGAGCAGAAGGCCGCCATCCGCGAGGAGAACGAGCGCCTGGCCCGTGAGGCCCAGGAGGCCGCTGAAGCCACACAGGCGGAGCCGGACCCGCAGGTCCCTGCTGTGCCAGAGGCTTCCCCGCAGGAGTCGGTACCCCAAGCGGCGCTGGAGCCCGCTGCCGATTCCACCGTCGAGACTCCGGTGCCAGAAAGTAAGCAGCCGCAGGGCTAAGTTGACAATAATACAAATTATGGTAAACCCATCGGCCGCATTTTTGTGCGGCCGATGGGTTTTTTTGTAGGCAACGCAAGGCGCCCGGGGACGGATATCCGTCTCCCGGGCGCTTCCCCTCCTGTCGCGCGAGGCCTGTACCTCACGCCCCCTACGTTGTTTTATGGTAGCACTCTGTGATTGTGGTTTCAAGAAAATCGGCGATTTCTTAACGCATTTTTAACGTAGCGCTAACGGAGGCACGAAAAAGCCTTCCCCCTGGGGGGAGGCTTTTGCCCATTTTCATGGGCTTTATCGTCATTCTGCACAACAATCCCCCTTAAATTTCTGCCTATTGCGAATTGAATTGTTCGGTGACCGGTGATAAATTTAGGTTGGTATTTACCGAAAAGTGGTGAAACGGAGGGGTTTTTAAGATGAAACGATGGTTTTCCGGGCTTTTAGCGGCGGTTATGGTACTGCTTTTGCTGCCAGCGTCTGCCAGCGGCGAGGATCCGAAGTACTATGTCTCTCTGGGCAGCGCAACATCTGCCGAAGTAAATAAACCAGTGTCAGTGGCGCTGTTCATGCGTCAGGAGCCGGGGGATCTGACCTACAACACCTTCTTTTTTCAGTTCTCCTATGACGCGGAAAAGCTTGATTTCGCAAACGCAGCCATCGGCAACAGCAGTGAAACTCCCGCCATTATCAACGACAACTCTGACGCCGGACTGCTGACCATAGGCGGCTACGGAGAAGTGCGTTCCGACAGTTCTATCATGCTGAATTTCACCGTAAAGGCCGCCGGTGAGGCCACTGTGAAATTGGTCAAAGCGCAGATGGATGTCCGCGCCAACACGGCAAAGGACGCCCAAACTGCCAGTGTACCGGCCGGCCAAAGCGACACGGTGACGATTCTGTGCGGCGGTTTCCCTGTTGTGCTTCCAAAATGTGCCACCGGTGCCGCTTATGTGACAGCAAACGGCGACTACACCTTCACCGCCGATCCCGGCTATAACTACGACTTTTCGGCCACTGTGGATAATGAAAAAGTTGACATCATCAACAACCGCGACGGCAGCTATACGATCAAAAATGTCACCGGCGAGCTGGTCATCAGCGCCAACAGCACACCCACTGTCAAAACATACGAGGTGACCGTCGAGGGCGACGGCTCCGGCGATGTCAGCGCCCTCACTCCCGCAACGCATGGGCGGAATTACACCTTTACGGTCACGCAGGCCGCCAACTACGACTATGCGGTGGCCGTAACGGTAAACGGCCAGCCGGTGACGTGCACTGTCAGCAGCAGCGGCAGCCTCTATACCTATATGATCCCGGATACGTCTGTCACCGGCCCGGTGGTCATTACGGTGAAGAAGGCCCCGCAAAGCGGCACCACGCAAATCGTGCTTACGGGCAGCGGCGCCGCCGATGTCTGGAAAGGCGTTACGTCCTATACCGTAAAAAGCGGTGAAGCTTTTACATTCGGTATCAGTCACCAAGAGGGATTTGACTACACGGTCACCGTCATGGCCGGCGAGAAAACCCTCACGCTCCAGCGCAACGAAAATGCCAGCACTTACACCATTCCCGAAGACTACATCAAGGGCGGCATTATCATGGTGAGCATCACCAAAACGGCGCAGCTTGCAATGACGGTGAACGCAGCCGAGTATGTAAAGCTCATAAATGGCAACGCCGTGTGGCTCATCACCGCTGTGCCGGAAACAAAGCTCCCTGCGACCAAGTCCCTCTATTACGGTGATACGGCCATGTTCTGGTCAGAAAAATACGAAGCCTACGCCTGGCTGCTGGTGGACAAGGGTACGGCGGCAGATATCGCCGCCGCGGCGAAATCTGCGATCTCCGTTAAGGGCAACTCCACTGTGTCGGTATCCTACGGCGGCGACGTCAACGGCACGGGACATACCGATATCAACGACGCCCAGTATGTCTATGACCTCTATAATGCCAAGCATTCCGCACTTGACATGGAGAAGTTCCTCCGCTGCGATGTCAACGGTGACTGCGGAGTTAACGTCGGAGACGTACGAATGGTTGTCAGCCTGCTGCTGCACTGATAAGTCAAAAGAGAAGCGCCCTTCAGGCGCTTCTCTTTTTCAAGCCGGTCAAAAAGCTTGCGAAAGCCGTTATGCAAGGCTCCACGGCGAAAGCCGCGGGGCTTTCTGTCAGGACTCCATGTGTTTGCCCAGAAAGGACGCCACGGTCTGGGCCAGCTTACACTCCGTCTCCCCTGCCGGCTTGCCGTCGGGAGAGAGAAAGAGCACCGCGCCCAGCACGTCGCCGCCGCAGAGAATAGGTGCCGCCACAGCGGCCCGGAACTGCTCGTTCTCATCGCTGATGGCCACACCCTCGCCGCAGTAGAGGCCACGCTGGTCCATGACCTGCTCCAGCGCAGGGGAGACAGGTTTGCCCAGCAGTTCCTTCTTCCCCGCCCCGGCGATGGCGATGACCGCATCGCGGTCGGTAACAGCGGCGGAAAAGTCCGTGCTGCGGCTGAGGGTATCGCAGAACTGTGCGGCGAACTCCTCCAACCCGCCGATAAGGGAATACTTCTTGAAAATGACCTCGCCGTCACGGGTGGTGTATATCTCCAACGGGTCGCCCTCGCGGATACGCATGGTGCGGCGAATCTCCTTAGGGATGACCACGCGGCCCAGGTCGTCGATGCGGCGCACGATGCCTGTTGCTTTCATATATGAAATTCCTCCAGTCAAAGCAGATTTTACATCCGTAGTCTTTGTCCGGTGTCGGAGGAATATACATCCGCCGCATATAATCGCGGTGAGATATACTATGAATTTCGACCTTACTGAAGAAATGAAAAAACAGCTGGACTACATGATCGCCCAGCGCCGCTGCCCGCATCGACACCCCTGCGTCTCCTTCCATGATGAGGACACCCGGGACTATCTGGCCGCGGCGATCGCGGCACTTGGCTCGGACGCGCTGCGCCCCCGCGGGAAAAACGGCCTGGTAGCCGACCTGTGCGGCTATATCGGCAGACGGGCCATCGCCTTCCGGGCCTTAACGCCGTCTCCCTGACGCCCAACGCCTTCAACTGCCACTCCACTCAGGAGTACCTGAGCATCCGCGAATGTCGGTACTTCTACGACAAGATGGCAGAGCTGCTGGAAAAAATGAAGGATATGTAATATGCAGAGGACGGCGCCCCACGGGGTGCCGTCCTCTTTTCTTCTTTATCCGCGGCAGGCAGCCAACTGCGCCCGTACACCGGCGATCAGCATCGTGGCATCCAGTCCGATGGCCACGCCGTCGAAGCCCTGGGCCAGCCGTGCACCGGCGGCCGTACCGTCCCCGGCAAATATCAGGCAGGGTTTGCCCGCCTGGCGGCAGGCCTGCTGTATCCGCGTCAGGGCCGCCTTGAAGCGCTGCTCCTCAAAGGCCCCAGGCAGCCCCATAGAAATAGACAGATCGAAAGGACCGATAAAGATGCCGTCCACACCATCCATCGCTGCGATATTCTCAATATCCGCCAGCGCCTCTGTCGTCTCACACTGGGGGATCACCAGCGTCTCACCGTTGAAGTGCGCCATTGTCTCCAGTACGCCGGCCGGCGTATCGGTGCCCCAACCATCCTTCCGGGACGGGCAGAACCCCCTCTGCCCCACCGGGGCGTACTTGGCGTAATCCACCACGCGCTTCACCTCCGCCGCACTGTGCACATCTGGAATAATGATCCCCTGCACGCCAACGTCCAGCAGCTTCAAGATCGCCGGGCGGCTGATCTCCCGCACCCGGGCCAGGGGCGTGATGTTCCGCCTTTCCGCGGCGCAGACCAGCCGGGCGGTTGTCTCCGCCTCGATGGGGCTGTGCTCATTGTCCAGGATAGCAAAATCCAGCCCCGCACAGCCCAGACATTCCACCACTGCGGCACTGCCGGTACCCACGAATGTGCCCAGCGGCTTCTCGCCTCTGGCCAGCTTTTCCTTCAATATGTTCCGCATCTCTTGTTCTCCTGCGTTGTTTTCTATTTGTCAACCGCGGCAGCTCAATAATCCGCGTTCAGCCAGGGCTTCTGGACACAGTACAGCAGTTGCGCCAACTGCCACGCCTTTTCGGCGTCATCTGCGGACGCCGCACCCAGCCGTAGCAGCGCCGTCAGACCGCAGGACCCCATCAGCAGCGCCGCCAGATCCCCCTGCCGGCAGATCACCGTCACGTCCGCCGCTCCCTCTGCCACGGCCCAGCGGCCATCGGCAAAGCCGATACGCAGCTCCTCCTCCCGGTCCGCCATCTCATCCCGATAGCGGAAGGCCGCCGTCAGCGTCCCCGCCGGGAAATTCCGATAGCCGGTCCGCCGCACGAAGTCCGCCCCGTCCGTCAGCTTGAACATGGTCCCCACGGCGGAAACATTGGTCTGCAAAAAGCCGTAGTCGATGTAGTTTCCGGACACGTCCTGCGGATCGTCCAGCAGATGGTGGAAATCCTCCTCCCCTGTCCGCAGTATCACTGTCTGGGCCAGATCCTCCTGCATCCGCAGGCCGCCCAGCAGCGCCCGCAGCACTGTGCCGTTCTCATACACCAGTTCCTCCACGCTGAGCCGGTTTTGGGTATAGTTGCACGTACTGGCGCTTTCAAACCGATAGGCCGCGTAGCCTAACAGGCGTCCGCCGTCGTAATAACCCATACGGCGCACCTGAATATCCCCCCGGGCTCCGCGCAGCTCCTCGTCGAACTTCTCCACCATGCCATGGTTTCGGGCGGCAAAGCGCCGCTGGCAGTCCATCGCCTGGTCAAACTCCTCCGGCTGCAGCAGGCGCAGATGCGTCCGCACCTCTCCGTCCAACCGCGGCAGTGCCCCGGTTGGCAGATGGTATTCATATAACTTCCCGCCAAAGCCGTAGCCCATCCGACGGTAAAAGCCGATGTTGAACGGCAGCAGCATGGTCAGCAGCGCGCCGTTTTCCCGTGCATAGCGCTCGGCATACCGTATCATATACAGCGCCGCGCCCTTCTTCTTGTGCAGGGGGTGTACCTCCAGCGCCATCACACCGCAGGCAGGCTGCATGACCCCAAAGAAGTTCATGGAGAACAGGATCAGCTTCATGGTGGCGATCAGTGTGCCGCCCTCAAACAGGCCCATCGTCCGAGTCTGGGTGTCCTCCCGCAGCTCCGTAAGATGCTTGCTCCGGTAGTGTGCCCGGCATTCCTCGTCCAGCGTCTTGTACGCCGGATAGGAATTGAGATAGATGTCCAGATACGCCTCTATGTCCGCCTCCGTCACCGGATGGACATCCCATGCGCGGTCCGCTGTCACATTACCCATAGGTTTCTCCTTTCTCGCCGTTCCGCAGTATGTTCTCCTTAGATTATACCTTTCCCCGGCCCGTTTCGCAACAGGCAGTTGAAAGCCCTCCGGCAGCTGCCGGAGGGCTCATTTCGTTGTCCGTATACACGTATCCCTCAGATACTCTTTTACAACAGGGTCAGAAAGTGCCCGGCGTGTACGCCTGGTCCACGGCCGCCGGCCTTATACCAACTTTTCCAGGGCGTCCAGATCGCCGGCCTGCAGCAGCGGGATAGCCCGCCGCACCTGCGCCTCCGGCCAGTCCCACCACCGCAGCTTCTCCATCCGCGCGACAGTCTCCTCGTCATACCGCCTGCGGATGGGCTTGGCCGGCAGGCCGCCCACGATGGTGTAGGGCGGCACATCCTTTGTCACCACGGCGCGGCTGCCGATGATAGCGCCGTCGCCGATGGTAACGCCCGCCAGGATCACGGCCTCATAGCCGATCCATACGTCATTGCCCACCACGATATCCCCGTGGTTATCCCAGGCGGCGGCAATGTCCTCACACGCCGTCCCCAGCCCCCACTCCTCGAACATGATGGGGAACGGGGATATATTTTCCATTCCGGTATCATTGTTGCTCCTTTTGCTTTACAAAAGCTTCTCCCAGCGGGGCGTTCCCCATCCGGCGGTATCGAAACACTCCCGCACAGCGCGGCACATCCATTCCAGCTTCTGCCGTATGGCGTCTGACTGGATCAGCAGCCCCGCCTCGTCCTCATGTACCATGAAATACTCCATGATCCGCGCCCGATCCTCCTGTGCCGCCAGCTTGGCGTAACTGTCCACAAAGTACACGCCCTCGCCGTTGTCGAACATTGTCCAGCGGGCATCGTACCGGTCATAGTCACCGCTGTCGTTCCAATAGGTAAAGCCCGCCGGGTTCAGCGCATTCCAGTCATCCCAGTTGAAGGCGGTGTAATCGCAGGACAGTATTTCGTTCTCCGTAGCGTGCCAGATCTCGTGACAGACAGTGCCCTCCCGCATATAGTCGGCCTGCACGTCCAGTGCGATATACTGCCAGTCCGCCGTGTCATAGGTGCAGCCTACCACGCCATAGTCGCTGTCGATGTGAGCCACCAGCAGGAAGCACAGCCCACCCTCACCGGCGCGGTTGAGGAACTGCGCCAGAAAGCCCTCCGGATACAGGGCAAAGCTGCGGTCCATCGCCGCCAGCACGGCGCGGACGCCGTTCAGCTCTGCTTCCGTGTCCATGGTGTCCGACAGAGTGATGGGATAGCTGCTCAGTTCTGCCGCCTCCCTGCACTGGTAGGACAGCAGTATCCGCACGCCGTATCGCTGCTCCAACACATCCGCCTGCTGCCGCGCCTCCTGTAAGCTCTCTGCCACCGGCAGGCCGTTCAGGGCACCCCAATAGGCCTGCAGCAGTATCTCATTCACCGTCAGCGGCGACGGGACGGACACCGTTGACGCTACCGGCTCGAAGGTCAGCTGCGCCGGGTCTATAACGTACAGCCGGAAGGCGCCGTTTTCATACATGCCGCCCACCAGCAGGCCTGCCTCCGGCAGAACGCAGCAGTCGTACATCTCTCCGGCAATACCGTTAGCCGTCAGGTCGCAGGCCGTGATGCTCTCCCCCACGTTATACAGCGTCATGCGGCCCGTTCCCACACCGATCAGCTCCTCCGCATCGCCGACGGCGTACAGCGCGCCTCCCGCGTCCAGAAACAGCGAAGCATCGGCGAACCAGAACGTATCGCCGCTGCCGCACAGGGCGGAATATCCCATTTTATCGTTGTCAAAGGCCAGCAGGCTCATGCCGCCCGCCGGCGCCAACATCACCTGATACCGCTGCTCCTGCAGCAGGCTGATCGCCCCCGTCTCCGGGTCAAAGACCGCCGTACCGCAGACGCTGCCGTAGGGTGACAGGCGGAACAGGGCCGCCATCCGCCCGCTTGCCGCATCATAGGCCGTCAATTCCGCGAACCGCAGCTGTGACAGCGCCGTTACCGGCTGTGCCTCTCCTCCGGCTACGTTCTGACAATGCAGCACCCCGTCCCGCAGGAAGTAATAGCTCTCCCCGTCATATGAGAAAAAGCCATCCACGTTCTCCGCATCAAAGCTGCCTGTCTCCGTCAGCGCATCGTCCAGGAGCTTCCAACGATTCGTCTCCCGGTCGCACAGCGCAAATCCATGCGCCAGGGCCTGCCGCTTCGTATCCCAAACCCCATCCAGCGTGACCTCACGCTTCACGGTGTCCGCTTCCGCATCCACCATCTGCACAGTGGTCCTGCCGCTCTCATAGTCCGCCCAGCTGATCAGCACCACGCTGCCGCCCTCCGGCATCACCGGAGGGCGATTTTGCGCCGCTTGGGCTGTTTGTGAGAAAACGGTTGAGTTTTCCGTTAAAAACGTGCTATACTGAGCACACTACGCACAAAGGAGACCACACCATGCGAAAGCTTGAATGCCGCCGGGAGGCGCTGTTTCAATACCGGGGCCTGCCACCTGTTGGCATGGCCGTATCCATGGCGCTGCAGCACCTGGTGGCTATGATCGTGGGCTGCGTGACCCCAGCCATCATCATTGCCAACGTGGCCGGACTGGCGCAGGACCAGCGGGTCCTGCTGATACAGGCATCGCTGGTCATGTCCGCCGTTACCACGCTGCTGCAGCTGTTTCCCATCGGTGGGCGCTTCGGCGCGGGGCTGCCGGTGATCTTCGGTGTCAGCTTCGCTTATCTGCCCAGTATGCAGGCCATCGTCTCCGGCAGCGGCGGGTTAGCCGCTGTGTCGGGCGCTATGATCGTGGGCGGCGCGGTGGCAGCACTGGTGGGTATCTTCATCAAGCCTATCCGCAGGCTGTTCCCGCCGGTCATTACCGGTACGGTAGTGTTCACCATCGGTCTGTCTCTGTACCCCACGGCCATCAACTATATGGCCGGCGGCACCGGCAACACATATGAAAGCGTTGTGGTGCAGCGGGGCCTGCCGGAAGCGCTGGTGTACGGATCCTGGCAGAACTGGGCTATTGCGGCATTTACACTGGCGGTGGTGCTGGTGCTGACCAATCGCGGCAGGGGCATTTTTAAGCTGGCGTCCATTTTACTGGGTATTCTGGCGGGCTACGCCGTCGCTTTTGGGGCCGGGATGGTGGATCTGTCCGGCATCGCGGGGGCCGGGTGGTTCTCTCTGCCGGAATTTCTGCCCTTTGGCGTGACGTTTGAACCCTCGGCGTGCGTCGCACTGGGGCTGCTGTTCGCCATCAACGCCATTCAGGCTATCGGCGACCTGACGGCCACCACCGTGGGCGGCATGGATCGGGAGCCCACCACGCAGGAGCTGCGGGGCGGCATCGCAGCCTATGGCGTCAGCAACATTCTGACAGCGCTGCTGGGCGGTCTTCCCACGGCGACATACTCCCAGAATGTGGGAATTGTAGCCACAAATAAAGTTGTAAATCGCAACGTTTTTGCGCTGACCGGCGCGTTTTTACTGCTTGCCGGTATCATTCCGAAATTTTCCGCCGTACTCACCACCATCCCGCAATGCGTGCTGGGCGGGGCCACGGCGGCGGTGTTTTCCACCATCGCCATGACCGGCATGAAGCTCATCGCCGCCGAGGGACTGACCGCCCGAAACACCACGATCGTCGGGCTTTCCGCCGCACTGGGTGTGGGCATTTCCCAGGCGGCAGAGGCCCTGGCACAGTTCCCGGAGGCGGTGACGACCATCTTCGGAAAGTCCCCGGTAGTGGTGGCCACACTGATGGCCGTACTGCTCAATCTGGTGCTGCCGCGGGAGGAAAAAAGCGAGAAATAGTGCTTTCTTTTGATACATTTGCTTTACTTTTTCTGTACCCGCCCTGTACTCTTTGGTTCCCTTTTTGTGCTTTTTTTGTAAGCAAAATGCAGCAAAAATGAAGTGACGGCCCCCGGCGTCAGCCGGGGGCCGCTGAATGTCTTTTTTGCTCATCCGATCATCCCCCCCCCGGCGTCAGCCGGGGGCCGCTACGTGCCTTTTTTGCTCATCCGATCATCCCCCCCGGCTGACGCCGGGGGCCGCTGAATGTCTTTTTCGTTCGCTCGATCATCCTCCCCGGCTGGTGCCGGGGCCGTCACCTCCACCGTCTGGCCGGCATCGGCCGGCACCGGGGCGGAATTCTGTACGGGGTCATTGGCGGATCAGCTGCACGGCGGAGATGTCCGCCGGCAGGACGGCGGCAAAGGCCGCGCCGTCCTGCCTCTCCCCCACGATACAGCCGTAGTGGGTGGGGACGGCGGTCCGGGGGCGGAGGGCGGCCGCCAGACCGGCGGCCTGGACGGCGGTCATGGTGTAGGTGCCGCCCACCGGCAGGAAGGCGACGTCACACGACACGGACCGTGCATCGGGGGTATCGTCGGTATCGCCGGCCACATAGACCCGCCGGCCCCCCAGCGTGACCACATAGCCCACCCAGCGGTTCCCGCGGGGGTGGAAGGGCTTGCCGAGGTTATAGGCGGGCACGGCGGTGAAGGGCAGGTCTTTCACGGTGTACGCCTCTCCGGGGCGCACCGGCAGCAGCTGCGCCGGTGTAAAGCCGGCCTGCAGCGCCGCCGCCACACACGTCTCCGGCAGCACCAGCACCGCGCCGGGCTTCATCACCCGGCGGATATCCGCCGGGGAGAAGTGGTCATAGTGGTCGTGGGTGACGAATACCACGTCCGCATCGCAGGGCGCGTCCGCCACGCGGAAGGGGTCGAACCACACCGTCATCGCGCCGGCATAGCGGATGCTGCTGTGGCAGTTGATGAAAAAACGGCTCAAAATGTCATCCATGGAGCACCTCCCTTTTCTGTATCGCTTTCAGTATAGCACAGGCGGCGGAAAAGGGCAAGAAAGCCGGGGCGAACCCTTGCGTTTCCGGCCAAAATATGGTAAGGTAACAGCCGTTGAGTCGTATCGTGCGGAGGTGCATACATACATGAAAGTTCTCCAGTGGTGCCGCGCCAACGCTATGCCGATGATCGCGGTGCTGGCGGCGGCCGTCACCGCCGTATTCGTGCCGCCGGACAGCGCCTATCTCGGGTACTACGACGTGAAGACGCTCTCATGCCTGTTCTGCATACTGGCGGTGGTGTGCGCCCTGCGGGGCGCGGGACTGTTCCCCCTGCTGGCACAGCGGCTGGTGCGGGCGTTTCACACGGCCCGCAGCGCCGTGACGGCGCTGGTTGTCGTTACGCTGATCGGCTCCATGCTGCTGACCAACGACACGGCGCTGCTGACGTTTCTGCCCCTGAGCTGGTTCGTGCTGAAGGGCACGGGGCAGACGAAGCACACGGCGCTGACGTTCATATTGCAGAACTGCGCCGCCAATCTGGGCGGGATGCTGACGCCCTTCGGCAATCCGCAGAACCTATACCTATTTAATCATTATACGATCCCCAATGGGGAGTTCCTGACCATCATGCTGCCGCCGTTCCTGCTGTCCACGGCGCTGATCCTGGCGTGCTGCCTGCTGATTCCCCGGGAGACGCTGACGGTACCGGCGCAGGAGACGCCGGTGGACAAGCGCCGGTGCATCGTGTACGGCGTACTGTTCTGCACGGCTGCGGCCATGGTGCTGCGCGGCATACCGTATTGGCTGGGGCTGGCCGCCATCACGGCGGCGCTGCTGGTGCTGGACCGCCGGGCGCTGCTGGGCGTGGACTGGGGGCTGCTGGTGACGTTCGCGGCGTTTTTCACCTTCTCGGGCAATATGGCCCGGATAGAGCCGGTGCGGGCACTGTTCCGGCAGCTGCTGGCCCACGGGGCCATGCCGGTGGCGGCGCTGACCAGTCAGGTCATCAGCAATGTGCCCGCGGCCATACTGCTCAGCCAGTTTACCGACGATTACCCGGCGCTGCTGGTGGGGGTGAACATCGGCGGGGCGGGGACGCTGGTGGCGTCGCTGGCCAGCCTGATCACCTTCCGGGAGTATACGAAGCACGTCAAGGGACAGACTGGACGGTTCCTGGCACTGTTCTCCGCCGTCAGCTTCGGCTTTTTGGCCGTGCTGCTGGCAGCCATGACGTTTTGGATGCAATAGGCCGTGCGCCGGGGCTGCACGGGGGAAAGGAGGCCGATGGGTCATGCTCAGCAATCTGCAAGTCTGCTTTAACGCCGTGATGCCCCTGTTTCTTATTATGGGACTGGGCTACGGGGTCAAGTGTCTGGGCGGTATCCGGGTGGAGGACGTGCCCGGATTGAACAAGATGGCGTTCCGGTTCTTCATGCCGGTAATGCTGTTCTGGAACCTGTACACCTCCTCCATCGACCAGGCGTTACAGCCGAAGCTGCTGCTGTTCGCCGTGGGGGCCACGCTGGGGATGTACGGCCTGTCCCTGGCCATCGTACTGCCCACGGAGAAGGACCACGAGAAGCAGGGCGTGAAGATACAGGGTATGTACCGCAGCAACCTGGCCATTATCGGCCTGCCGCTGGCCACGGTGCTGGTGCCCGGGGCGGACATGGGGCCGGTGGCCATGCTGGCGGCCATCATCGTACCGCTGTTCAACGTACTGGCGGTCATCACCCTAACGGCGTTCCGGGGCGAGAGACTGCCCGCCGGAAGGCTCATCAAAATGGTGGCCACCAATCCGCTGATCCTGGGTTCCGCCGTGGGGCTGGTGTTCCTGGGCACCGGCTGGAGGCTGCCTACGGCGCTGGAGTCGGCGGTGCACCAGGTGGCCGCCATGACCAGCCCGTTCATGCTGTTCCTGCTGGGGGCCTTCTTCCGGTTCAGCGGCCTGCGCCGGTACCGGAGGGACCTGATCGAGGTGTGTCTGGTGCGGCTGTTCCTGATGCCGGCGCTGCTGCTGACGGCGGCGTTTCTGATCGGCATACGGGGCGTGGGCTTCGCGGGGCTGATCAGCGTGTTCGCCAGTGCCACGGCCATCGCCTCCTTCACCATGACACAGCAGATGGGCGGCGACGCGGAGCTGGCTGGGGACATCGTGGTGTCCACCAGCGCGCTGTGCATCGTGACCATGTTCGCCTGGTCGGTGCTGTTCAAGGCGCTGGGCGCATTCTGAGGCTGAAAAAGATACAAGACCGACGGCTCATCAGCCGTCGGTCTTTGTGTTATCCGGTTTTTGTCCGTGCCGACGGCAGACGGCGCGGTAGATCACATAGCCCACACCCGCCACAGCCAGGGCGAGAGCGAAGGCAATGACCGCCGCCCGGTAGTTCTGCTCCCCCAGGGCGCTACCGCCCACGGTGGAGGTGACGATGGAGGGCAGGCGGCCCACTGTGGCGATCAGCAGCCAGGTCCCCCACGGCAGGTCCGTCAGGCCCGCGAAGTAGCACAGCAGGTCCTTGGGCGTACCGGGAACGGTGAAGATCAGCCAGAACAGGGCGGTGCGCTTGGGGGAGGTATGGAGGAGAAAATGGAGCTTTTCCAGCTTGTCCGCCGGGAAGAACACCTCCACCAGACCGCGGCCCCAGCGGCGGACCAGGGCAAAGACGGTCACGCTGCCCAGCACGGCACCGAGCAGGCACAGGGCCGTGCCCGCCCAGGCGCCGAAGGCGTAGCCCCCGGCGATCTCCAGCGGCTCGCCGGGGATAATGGCCACCAGCACCTGCAGAAACACCATGGCCGCGTAGGCCAGCGGCCCCCAGGCGCCGTGGCCGTCTACCCAGGCGCGGAACTGCTCCGGCTGGCGGGCAAAGCGGACCATGGGCCGCCCCACGAACCAGGCCAGCGCCGCCGACAGCAGAACGAATATGACGATGGCCAGTACGGACAGCGTTTTTTTCTGTTGTTCGGTCAGCGTGCGCTTCACGGGCGGCACCTCTTTCTCTTGTACTACCCGCAGGATACCACGATTTTCGGAAAATCATGTGAACGAAACGTTAAGATTTGCTTATAAAAATGTCAGCCCCCGGGTTCCCGGGGGCCGATTTTACTCAGCAGAAGCGTCTATCGCGGAGAGATTTTTCGTGCTGCCGATGCCAAAGATCCGCAGACATATTGGGTATATTTCAAGGATCTTTGGCGAGGGCAGCGCGGAAAAGATCCCGCGAGAGTTATTCATGGGTATGGACGTTGATGAATTCTGCCTTCAGCTTGGAGTACAGGATGGTCTGGCTGCTGTAGAGCCCGCAGTAGCCGGAGAGCAGGTAGCTGAGGGCGCAGGCGGCGGCGAAATAGACCAGACCGCCGGAGCCGAAGAGCTCGATGCTGAGGATGACGGAGGCGATGGGGCAGTTCACCGCGCCGCAGAACACGGACACCAGGCCGATGGCGGCGGCAAAGGCGGGCGGCAGACCCAGCAGTCCGCCGAACACGCAACCGAAGGTCGCGCCCACGAAGAACGAGGGCACCACCTCGCCGCCCTTGAAGCCGCAGCCGATGGTGACGGCGGTGAAGGCCAGCTTCAGCAGCCAGGCCCAGGGGTCCGCCTGGCCGGACAGGGCGCGCGCCACCACATCCATGCCCGCGCCGTTATAGTCCGTAGTACCCAGCAGCAGCGTGGCGGCTACGATCACGCAGCCGCCCGCGGCGGCACGGAGGAAGGGATCCTTCAGGACACGGGCGGCCAGGTGCTCGGTAATGTGCAGGCCGCGGCAGAAGAGGATACTCACCAGAGCGCAGCCCACAGCCAGCACCGCCACAAGGCCCAGGGTGGGCCAGGCCAGCGCCGGCATGGCCACGGTGAAGCGGGTGGGCTCCACGCCCATGAGGAGGGCGATGTAGTAGCCGGTCAGAGAGGCGGTGATGCAGGGCAGCAGCCCAGCGTAGTACAGCACACCCACGCTGATGACCTCCAGAGCGAAGATGGTGGCCGTCAGGGGTGTGCCGAAGAGGGCGGAGAACACGCCCGCCATGCCGCAGAGGGTGGCCAGGGGCAGGTCCTTCTCCCCCAGGCGCAGCAGCGTGCCGGTGCGGTAGCCGATGCCGCCGCCGATCTGGAGCGCCGCGCCCTCACGGCCGGCGCTGCCGCCGCACAGGTGGGTGATGACCGTGGAGACGAAGATCAGCGGCACCAGAAGGGTGGGTATTTTTTTGCCGAAGTGGACGGACTCGATGACGGCGTTGGTGCCCGCGCCCTCCAGCCGGCACAGCCTGTACAGCAGGGCGATGACCACGCCGCCCAGGGGCAGCAGGTACAAAATCCAAGGGTGGGCCAGGCGGACGTTGGTGGCATAGTCGACGCCCAGGTGGAACAACGCGCCCACGAAGCCGCCCACGCCGCCCACCAGTGCGCCCACCGCCAGCCATTTCAGCAGGGCAGTGACGTACAGACTGTAGTGTGTGATGCGCTCCTTTACCTTCTCCATGGCCGTGCCGCCTCCTGTAACGTTCTCTTTGCAGACGATTATTCTACCATCTATGCGGGAGTGTGTCAAACCCTGTCGGATAAACTTTCAGCAGGGCTGAAAAATTTTCAGTTTATCTGACTTTTTTTCATTTTCCCTGTTGATTATGCCGCGGTGTTGCCGTATACTATATATTACCAAACGCAAAAGGCAGAAGGAAGACCCAACAATATACAAATAGGAGGAAAACCACATGAAATACGGTCGTACTTTTAATTTCTCCGCCGGTCCCGCCATGATGCCGGAGCCCGTGCTGGAGGAGATCCGCGACGAGATGATGAACTACCGCGGCAGCGGTATGTGCGTCATGGAGATGAGCCATCGCTCCAAGGTGTTCCAGCAGATCATCGATGAGGCCGAGGCCGATCTGCGCGAGCTGATGAACATCCCCGACAACTACAAGGTGCTGTTCATTCAGGGCGGCGCTACCCTGCAGTTCGCCGCTGTGGCGTGGAACCTGATGAAGAACGGCAAGGCCGTGTACATCGAGACCGGCGCATGGTCCAAGAAGGCCATTGCCGAGGCTAAGAAGTACGGCGAGGTCATCGTAGCCGCCTCCTCCAAGGATAAGAATTACAGCTATATCCCCGACTGCTCCGATCTGGACATCCCCGAGGACACCGACTATGTGTACATCTGCGAGAACGAGACCATCCACGGCGTGACCTGGAACAAGCTGCCCAACACCAAGGGCCACGTCCTGGTGTCCGACCAGTCCTCCATGTTCCTGAGCAAGCCCTGCAACGTGTCCGACTACGGCATGATCTACGCCGGCGTGCAGAAGAACGTGGGCCCCGCCGGCATGGTGGTGGTCATCATCCGCGAGGATCTGATCCGCGAGGACATCGACCCCAAGATGCCCGTCTACATGAGCTACAAGACCCATGCCGACAACGGCTCCATGTACAACACCCCCAACTGCTGGGCGATCTACTGCTGCGGCAAGGTGTTCAAGTATCTCAAGAGCATCGGCGGCCTGGAGGAGATGCACAAGCGCAACATCGCCAAGGCCAAGGTCATCTATGACTTCCTGGATCAGTCCAAGATGTTCAAGGGCACCGTGGAGCCGGAGTTCCGCAGCCTGATGAATATCCCCTTCGTCACCGAAAGCGCCGAGCTGGACGCCGAGGTGGTGGCCGCCACCAAGGCCGCCGGCTACGACAACCTGAAGGGCCACAAGTCCGTGGGCGGCCTGCGCGCCAGCGTGTACAACGCCATGCCCATCGAGGGCGCCCAGGCGCTGGTGGAGTTCCTGAAGAAGTTTGAGGCCGAGCACACCAAGTAAGCCACAACCGTTAAAGGGGGAGAGAGTTCCCCCTTTAACGACAGTTCCCGACAACAAATCGTATTTTAAAAGGAGAGTATTACCATGCGTATTCTGGTTACTGACGGTATGGATAAGACCGCGATGGCGGAGCTGCGTGAGATGGGTCACGAGGTCGTAGAGCAGTTCTATGAGCCCGATCAGCTGGGCAAGGCGCTGCGTGATTTCGACGTGGTGGTGGTCCGTTCCAAGACCAAGGTCCGCGCCAACCACATCGACGAGGCCAAGGGCAGCCAGCTGAAGCTGATCATCCGCGGCGGCGTGGGCGTGGACAACATCGACGTGGACTACGCCAAGGCCAACGGCATCGACGTAAAGAACACCCCCAAGGCCTCCTCCCAGTCCGTGGCGGAGCTGGCTATGGGCCATATGTTCTCCTGCGCCCGCTACATCTCCATCGCCGGCCACACCATGCGTGAGGACAAGTGGGAGAAGAAGGCCTACGGCAAGGGCATCGAGCTGCAGGGCAAGACCCTGGGTATCGTGGGCTTCGGCCGCATCGGCCAGCACCTGGGCGTGATGGCCAAGGCCATCGGCATGAAGGTCGTGGCGTTCGACATCTTCCACATCCCCGGCATCGAGGAGCAGCTGGGCATCCCCTATGTGGAGATGGATGAGCTGCTGGCCATGTCCGACTTCGTGTCCGTGCACGCCCCCGCTGTGGACGGCGGTGCGCTGATCTCCGCCGAGAACATCGCCAAGATGAAGGACGGCGTGGTGGTCATCAACACCTCCCGCGGCACCAACGTGGATGAGGCCGCTCTGCTGGCCGCTCTGGAGTCCGGCAAGGTGCGCGCCGCCGGTCTGGATGTGTACGCCGACGAGCCCGCCACCAACAAGGCGCTGTACAGCCATCCCATGGTGTCCTGCACGCCCCACATCGGCGCTGCCACCAACGAGGCCCAGAAGCGCATCGGCGCGGAGATCGTGGACATTATCAAGGCCATGTGACCTGCTGAAAAGCATATAAAAAAGAGACTGCTTCCGCAGTCTCTTTTTTTGCGCTTTTCTTTTGGTGGGCTGTGTCTCCGGGTGGGACACAGTGTCCTTTTCTTTGTACATCCCTTAGATGCACACAGGGGGAAAAAGGTTCCATGGCTTTTGAAAGAATTTTTCTGTCCGTTTTTTTGGACAGCAGTCTTGCTATGATGGGGAAAACACAGCAAGGAGGACATTTTTATGACAGCCATCACGATGATCTGCACGGTGTGCGGGGCGGCGGCGCTGAGCCGGGGCATACTGCGGCTGCTGGACGCCATCGGCGGGGACAGCCACTAAACGAAGTACCCATTGACAAGGGGGCTTTCTGTCTATATAATATTTTTATTCGAAAAATACAACGTAATCTTATATATTATATTAGATAGAGAGGTAAAATATGGATATTTTCGAGAAATGCTACGCCCCCTCTCTGGCAGGTGAGCTGAAGGAGAAGGGCTTGTACCCCTACTTTCACGCCCTGCAGTCCCGGCAGGATGTGGAGGTGCAGATGGAGGGCAAGCGCCGCATCATGCTGGGCTCCAACAACTATCTGGGACTGACCACGGACCCGGAGGTCATCGAGGCCGGCATCCGGGCGCTGGAGCAGTACGGCACCGGGTGCTCCGGGTCGCGGTTCCTCAACGGCACGCTGGAGATGCATCTGGAGCTGGAGGCGGAGCTGGCGAGGTTCCTGCGGAAGCCGGGGGTGGTGACCTTCGGCACTGGGTTCCAGTCCAACGTGGGCATTATCTCCGCGCTGGTGGGGCGGCACGACTACGTGATCTGTGACCGGGAGAACCATGCCAGCATCTACGCCGGGTGCCAGCTGTCCTACGGCAAAATGCTGCGCTATCGCCACAGCGACATGGCGGAGCTGGAAAAGTGCCTGCAGAAGGTGCCGGAGACGGCCGGAGCGCTGATCGTCACCGACGGTGTGTTCTCCATGGGCGGCGACATCGCCAAGCTTCCGGAGATCTGCGCCCTGGCGAAGCAGTACGGCGCACGGGTCATGGTGGACGACGCCCATGGCCTGGGCGTGCTGGGCGAGGGCGGCCGGGGTACGGCCAGCTACTTCGGCCTGGAGGACCAGGTGGACGTGTACATGGGGACCTTCTCCAAGTCGCTGGCGTCCCTGGGCGGCTATATGGCCGCCAGCGCGGAGGTGGCGGAGTTCGTGCGCCACACCTCCCGCCCCTTCATCTTCTCCGCCTCCATCCCCCCCGCCAACTGCGCCACGGCACTGGCGGCTCTGCAAAAGCTGGAAAAGCACCCTGAGCTTCCGGAGCGTCTCCGGGCACTGAGCCTGTATGCCCGGAAGGGGCTGACGGACCGGGGACTGACCATCCGGCCCTCGGCGCTGGAGGCGCCCACGCCTATCATCCCCATCTACACCTATGAGACGTACCGGACGCTGCGTGTAGCGGCGGAGATCTACGACCGGGGCGTATATGTGAACCCCACGCTGCCGCCGGCCACACCGGAGGGCGAGGCGCTGCTGCGGACCAGCTATATGGCCACCCACACGGAGGCCCTGCTGGACGAGGCCATGGACATCATCGGGGAGGTGATGTCCCATGAGTAAGGTCGCTGTCGTCACCGGCGGCACCTCCGGCATCGGGCGGGCTACCGCCCTGGCGCTGAAGGACGCGGGCTATACCGTGTATGAGCTGTCCCGCCGGGCGGAGGGCGTGGAGGGTCTGCACCACATCGCCGCCGACGTGACGGACCAGCAGGCCGTCAACGACGCCGCAGCGCAGATCATGGCGGCGGAGGGGCGCATCGACGTGCTGGTGAACAACGCGGGCTTCGGCATCTCCGGGGCTATCGAGTTCACGGAGACGGCGGAGGCCAAGGCGCTGTTCGATGTCAACTTCTTCGGCATGGTGAACATGAACCGGGCCGTGGTGCCCCTGATGCGGCAGGCGGGCCGGGGAAGGATCGTGAACCTGAGCTCCGTGGCCGCACCGGTGCCCATCCCCTTCCAGGCCTATTACTCCGCCACCAAGGCGGCTGTCAACGCCTACACCATGGCGCTGGCCAACGAACTGCGGCCCTTCGGCGTGACGGTATGCGCCGTGATGCCGGGGGATATCCACACGGGCTTCACCGCCGCGCGGCGGAAGGTCAGCGCCGGAGACGCTATCTATCAGGGACGCATTTCCCGGTCCGTGAAGCGCATGGAGCACGATGAGGAGACGGGCATGGACCCGGCCAAGGCCGGGGCGTACATCGCCAGCGTAGCCATGCGGGAGGGACATCACCACCCGCTGTACGCCATACGCTTCGACTACAAGTTCTTCACCTTCCTGGCCAAGGTGCTGCCGGCACGGTTTTTAAACTGGCTCATCTACTGCCTGTACGGAAAATAAGGACAAAGGCCCTCCCCGGTGGGGAGGGCCTTCCTTTACACGATACGCCGCCCCCGGCTGAGCCGGGGGCGGCGTGGTTCATTTCTTCAGCTGAAGGGTCTTTTCGTAGGCGGCGATGACGGCGTTCATGGCGGCAGCGCGGAGGCCGCCCTCCTCCAGCGCGCGGACACCGGCAATGGTGGTGCCGCCGGGGGAACAGATCTCATCCTTCATCTGCCCGAAGGGCTTGCCGCTCTCCAGGGCCAGCCGGGCCGCGCCCAGCAGCATCTGGGCCGCAAAGGTATTGGCCTTGTCACGGGGCAGGCCGCAGGTGACGGCACCGTCGGCCAGGCCCTCCATAAACAGGCAGGCAAAGGCACCGCCGCAGCCGGCCACGGCGCTGCCCGCGTCGATCAGGTGCTCCGGCAGTGCCTCCAGCCGTCCGGAGGCGGCCATGTCCGCCAGGAAGGCGTCCAGCTGTGGTTTCGTCAGCAGGGCGTTGACATCGTACAGCGTCAGCCCCGCCCCCACGGCGCAGGCGGTGTTGGGCATGATACGCAGGATGGGGCAGCCGGGAGCAGCCTGCTCCAGCGCGGCGATGGTGACGCCGGCGGCCATGGACACCAGCACGGGCTTGTCCGTCCGCTGCGCCAGCGTGGGGGCCAGCTGGGCCAGCACGCCGGCGATGAGGTTGGGCTTGACGCCCAGGAAGATATAGTCACAGGCAGCGGCGATGTGGGCAGCGGTGTCCGCCCGGGCCCCCAGCTCTGCTGCCAGGGCCTCCGCCTTGGCGGGCGTGCGGTTGTTGAGATACACATCTGAGGGAGAGACTTCCCTGACCAGGGCGCGGGCCAGCGCCCCACCCATGTTGCCGGTGCCGATAAAGCCATAGGTCATGGTGATACACCTCGTTCCTGATTTTTTGTCCATTATAATGCAGCGCGAGATGGAGTGCAACAAATAAATTCCCGCGGCGGCGGGAGTTTCGCCGCCGCGGTGAGGACGAGGGACCCCTCATCCGGCGCTGCGCGCCACCTGTCTCCCTGCGGGTCGGTCCGCGGGTCTGACACGCCACCGGCGTGTCATTCAACACCGCGGACCCCCCAGGGGGAAGGCGAACGGGGGCGTCCTTCAGGGGTGCCTGTCTTCCCCGCTGATCCTCAGATGAAGGCTTGAGGTAGGTGCAAAAAAGGACCGCCGGAAAGGCGGTCCTTTTTGCGGTATCGGTTTACTTGGCGGCCTTGGCGGCTTCACGGCCGGCGCGGAAGGCCTTGAGGTTCAGCTCCTTGACCTTGGCGGGGACCGTCTCGGCCACGACCTGCTCCCAGTCGATCTCGGGGCAGCCCAGGGAGTCGCACATGGCGCCGAAGAGCACCACGTTCATGCACTTGGGGTTGCCCAGCTCAATGGCGATATCGCTGGCGGGGACGGCGATGGTTTTAAAGTTCTTCTGCATGGCCTCGATGCAGCCCTCGGGATACGCCTCGGCACCGGAGGCGATGGTGGTGGACTTGATGGCGTAGTCATTGATGACGGCCACGCCGTTGGGGTTCAGGAACTCCGCGTAGCGGACGGCCTCCATCTTCTCCAGCGCCACCATGATATCGGCCTCGCCCTTGCCGAACACGGGGCCGTAGACCTTCTTGCCCCAGCGGACCTGGGTGGACACGGAGCCGCCGCGCTGGGCCATGCCGTGGACCTCGCTCTGCTTGACATCGTAACCGGCCTTCATAAAGCCGTTGGACATGATCTTAGAGATCAGGATAGCGCCCTGACCGCCAACGCCGACCAACAGGCAGCTTTTCACATCGTTCATGTTACTTCTCCTCCTTTTCAATAGCACCAAAGGGGCAGGCCTGGGCACAGACGGTACAGCCCACGCACTGGGTACGGTCGATGAACGCCTTGCCGTTCTCCATGGAGATGGCGGGGCAGCCCACCTTCAGGCAGCTCTTGCAGCTCTTGCACTTGTCGGCGTTGACGACGCACATACCGGTGTCGTGCTTCACGCGCTTGATAAGCAGGCAGGGACGGCGGGTGACGATGGCGGGGTGCTTGCCCTCGTTCAGGGCGGCCACGGCGTCGTCCACGGTCTTCTTCATGGCGGTCAGGTCCTGGGGATCTACGGTGAAGACAGGGGCGAAGCCATAGGCCTCCAGCACCTTCTCCACACTGATCATGGGGGCGGGCTCGCCCATCAGGGTGAAGCCGGAGCCGGGGTTGTCCTGGTGGCCGGTCATGCCGGTGATGCGGTTATCCAACACGCAGGGGATCATGCGGCCGTTGTTGTAGATGATCTCGGCCGCGCCGGTCATGCCGGAGTGGAAGAACGTGGAGTCGCCCATGACGCCGAAGACCACCTTATCGGTGACGCCCTCGCGCTGGAAGGACTTGGCCATGCCCATGCCGGCGGAGAAGCCGCCGCCCATGCAGATGCACACGTCCATGCAGTTCAGCGGAGGCGCGAAGCCCAGGGTGTAGCAGCCGATATCGCCGGTGACCACGTAGTTCTTGTTCTTGGACAGGGTGTAGAAGAAGCCGCGGTGGGGGCAGCCGGGACACAGGGCGGGGGGACGCTTGGCGACCTTGACCTCGTCCACGGTCTTGTACGCGGGCTTGATGCCCAGCACGCGCTCGCGCACCAGCTCGGTGTTCAGCTCATACAGCTTGCCGGTCAGTTCCTTGCCGACGCAGTCGATACCGGCGGCCTTGATCTCGTCCTCCATGAAGGGGTCCAGCTCCTCGATGATGTAGAGCTTCTCCACCTTCTTGGCGAAGTCGCGGATCAGGTCCATGGGCAGCGGATAGGTCAGGCCCAGCTTCAGGAAGGACGTACCCTCGGGGAACACCTCCTTGGCGTACTGGTAGCTGATGGAGGCGGTGATGACGCCCACCTTGCCGTCGCCCAGCTCCACCTTGTTCAGGCCGTTTTCCAGGGCGCGGGTACAGCCGTACTCGGCCAGCTTCACCAGGCGCTCCTCCACGATGGGGTGGTTCAGGTAGGCGTTAGCGGGGGCGCAGACGTACTTGCGGGTGTTGCGGGCATAGGCGGGGGCCACGTGCTCCACACGCTCGCCGAACTCCACCAGGCCCTTGCTGTGACAGACGCGGGTGGTGGTGCGGTACAGAACGGGGGTGTCGAACTCCTCGGAGATCTCGCAGGCCAGGCGGACGAAGTCCTTGCACTCCTGGGCGTCGCTGGGCTCCACCATGGCGATCTTGGCGGCGCGGGCGTAGTGACGGTTGTCCTGCTCGTTCTGGGAGGAGTGGCAGGAGGGATCGTCGGCGGTGACGACCACGTAGGCGCCGTTGACGCCCATGTAGCCGGCGGTGAACAGGGGGTCGGCGGCCACGTTCAGGCCCACCATCTTCATGGTGCAGAAGGAACGGGAGCCGGCCACGGACGCGCCGTAGGCCACCTCGGTGGCGACCTTCTCGTTGGGGGCCCACTCGCAGTACACGTCCTTACCGTACTGGGGCAGGTTCTCCAGGATCTCGGTGCTGGGGGTTCCGGGGTACGCGGAACAGACCTTGATACCGGCTTCGTAGACGCCGCGGGCGGTGGCCTCGTTACCGGACATCAGATGTTTCATAGCAGTTTCCACCTTTCTTGTCTTTTTTCCTCTTATTTCCACTTGCAAATCAAAAACGGTTTATCTATGGCAATACCGCATAATTGGACAAGAGCGATTTGCGAGTTAATTTTGCGTACTGATAAGGCGCGGTTTTGAAGCAATACTTGATGTATTGCAAGAAATCGCAACGAAATCAGGGCGTAAAATTTCCGCAAAGCGCCGCAGCTTTAATTGTGCGGTGTTGCCCTATATTCCTGCCGGAATATCAGATCAATACTGGCCGGCCTCCTGCTGGCCGCGGAGGACCCGGAGGGCACCCTCCGCCAGGGAGCGCATCTCCTCCTCGCCGGGCAGGCGGATGATGGGCGCGATCTTGCCCACATAGGCGGTGATGTCGTCGCAGAAGAAGTCCTCATAGGCCATGCCGGCGGTGTAGACGATGGCGTCCACGTCGAAGTGCAGCACGGCGGCCATGGCACCGATGTCCTTGGCCAGCTGGTAGACTAGGGCCTGATAGGCCTCCACGGCCTTGGGGTCGCCCTCCACCACCTTGGCGCAGACCACGCGGAAATCGGTGGTGCCCAGATAGGAGAACATACCGGCGCGGCGGCCGAAGGTACGCTTGACCTCGTCCTTGGTCTTGCCGGAGAAGCAGTAGTTGATGAGCTGGTTCACCGGCAGGCCGCCGGCGCGATCCATGCCCATGGCACCCTCGTCCTTGACGTTGCAGACATCCACCACGCGGCCGTGCTGATGCGCGCCCACGCTGACGCCGCCGCCCAGGTGGCAGACGATGAGGTTCACGTCCTCATACTTTTTGCCCAGCTTCTCGGCGGCCTTGCGGCCCACGGCCTTGTGGTTCAGGGCGTGGAACTGGCACAGACGGCGGAACTCGGCAAAGCCGGTGTAGTGCGCCACCTCGGTCATCTCGTCCACGCAGACCGGGTCCACAAAGAAGGCGGGAATGCCCACCATGTCGCCCAGCTTACGGGCCAGGTAAGCGCCCAGGTTGGAGGGATGCTCGCCGTAGGGCGCAGCCTCTACGTCGGCCATGACCTTGTCGTTGACGGCGTAGGTGCCGGAGGGAATGGCCCGGTACAGACCGCCGCGGCCGCAGACGGCGGCAAAGTCGGACAGCTTATAGCCAGCCTCGGTGACGGCCTTGAGAATGGCCTCCTTGCGGTAGTCCGCCTGGTCGATGACCCGGGGGAAGCGGTCCAGCTCCTCGGCGGAGTGGTCGATGGTCACTTTGAAGAGCTGTTCCTCGTCCTCGAACACCGCGATCTTGGTGGAGGTTGCGCCGGGGTTGATGATCAACAGCTTCATAGTCTCTCTCCTTTTCTGTCACGCCCGGCGGGCGGTTTTCGTTAAACTTTTCACCGAACCACTCGGTGATTATACTTTATTATGGCACCGCCGATCCGGGATGTCAACGGCCTTTTGCGTTTTTTCGAAAAGTCAGCATTTCGCACAAAAAAAGACCGCGAACGCTGTTGAAAACAACGTTCACGGTGTTTAACTTATTCCTTGTGCCGCAGGGCTGTCCGCTCAAATATCATTTGCCATTTCGCTTATCATTCCCAGCATATCCCTCAAGGCCGTTATCCCCGGTACTGCCAGCACATTGATGAGGATCACCGTAATGATAAGCACAACCAGCCCGCCGATAAGACCCACCAGCGACAGCACGAAGGCTATCGTTCGCTTGTCTCCGGTATAGCCCTCTTTCTTTGCCTTGTCAGTCCATATCAAGCCAAGGATGCCCAGTACAACAGATGCCACGGCAGAGTAGCCGAAAAACCAGAATACCACGGCGGCAATGCCCATTATCAAGCCCGCAACAGCTGTGTTTTCGCCCGGCTCCCGCCCACTCTCCGGCGGCCGCCTCTCTTCACTCTTACCCATCCGCTCCTCCTTTTCTGTGTATGCCTCTACTCACTCCTCGTGCCGCCAGCCCTCCAGCAGCGCGGCGGCCATACGGCGGCCGCGGCGGGGCAGGTCGAAAGCACCCTCGTAGATACGCCACTCCAGCAGCATACCGCGGTGCAAGGCCACCAGGTCCGCCACCAACTCCTCGCGGTCACGGTCGGGGTGGATCGTGCCCTCCTGCTTGCAGCCGTCCACCAGCTCACGCAGAACGCGGAAATACACGCGCTTCTCGTTGTCCCGCAGGATGCCCTGCTGGGGATAGCGGATTCCGTGGATAAAGCTGCGGTAGAGGGACGGGTCCTCGGCGCTGATGACCAGGGTCTGACCCACAAAGTCCAGCAGCTTATCGTGCCAGGAGTTGGCCTCGTCGGCCAGGTAGCTCGCCTCCAGCACGCTGTACTGGGCGTCCACGCTGCTGGTCACCTGGATGACCAGCTCGTCTTTGCTCTTGAAATAGTGGTAGATGTTGCCCACGGAGCAGCCCACCGCCTGGGCGATCTGCTCCACAGAGACATTCTCAAAGCCCTCCTTGTCGAACAGCTCCAGCGCTACGTTCTGGATACGACTACGCATTTCCAGGGCCTGTTTTTTCCGGGGGGTAAGCTCCTTTTTCATAGAGATATACGCACTCCTTCGGTGAATGGTTTTTTCTATCATAACAAGTTTTGGGCGGCAGGTCAAGGCATGAACGCGCCGGAAAACAATAAGTTTGGAAATTTTGAAAAAAGGGGTTGACAATTCAGCCGGTACATACTATAATCTCACTTGTTCGACGCGCGAGTGGTGGAATTGGCAGACTCGCTAGATTCAGGTTCTAGTGCTCACTACGGGCGTGCGGGTTCAAGTCCCGCCTCGCGCACCAAAAGAAAAGAGACATCCTTTCGGATGTCTCTTTCCTTTTGGTGCGGCGATTTTGCTGCGCGAAAACCAAGGCCGCCAGCGGCGGCCCTTGACATGGCACCCACTCCGGGGCAAAAAAGGAGACGGCAAAGGCCGTCTCCTTTTTTGCTTGTAAACAGTCAACCGATAAATCCGCCCATATCCGGTACACCGTTATCCGGCGGACCGTCCATAGTATCATCGTGGTCGCCGTCCGGCATATTGAAGTCGTCGTCCGCCTCGTCGCCAAAAAAGCCGTTCCAGCCGCCCAGCATCATAAAGGCGTCCTCCACCACGATCTCGTCGTGGCCCTCGATCAGCTCGCGCTGGTAGTTCAGCACGGAGCCGGTAACGGTGGTCACATTGCCGTCGCTGTCCGCCATGTTGACGGTGTAGGTGGGGGCGGTGTGCATGGTGCAGACGGCGGTGGGGGCGTTATCCGCCGCCACCAGGGCCGTGTAGACGCGGCTGCCGCGGACATCCAGGGCGCAGTTCTCCGATGCCAGCATACCGCTGTCGGCGCAGACGGCCACGCTGGTCAGGCCGGAGCAGGAGAAGAAGTCCTTATCGGCCAGGTCCGCGTGGATGGCGCTCATGACCTTGCGGAACACAGCGGAGCAGGGGTTGCCGCTGGCCACGATGCGCTGGTTGTGCTCATAGCCCGCCCAGACGGCGCAGCTGTAATAGGGCGTGTAGCCCACGAAGTAACGGTCCTTGTTGCTGTTGGTCGAACCGGTCTTACCGGCGATGTGCATACCGCTGAACTGTGCCTCGTAGCCGGTACCGTTCAGGGCGGCCTCCTGCAGCAGATGGTTGATGATAGCCGCCGTGGTGTTCTTCATGGCCACGGTGGACTGGGCCTCGTTCTCCAGCACCACGTTGCCGTTGGCGTCCTCCACACGGATGAAGGTACGGGGCTTGGTGTACACGCCCTCGTTGACGAAGGCGGCGTAGGCCGCGGACATCTCCTCGGTGGTGACGCCCTTTTCAAAGCCGCCCAGGGCCATATTGCCCACCTGCTGAGAGTCGGTATAGGTCAGGTTCTCGAAGCCCAGCTTGTCCACCAGGAAGTCGTAGGAATTGCTGACGCCGTAGGCCAGGTTCGTCCGCACGGCACAGGTATTCAGGGACTGGGCGATGGCGGTGTGCAGCGCCGTCAGGCCCTGATAGCGCCAGTTGGCGTTGCGGGGCCAGACCTCGCCGTTGAGCAGCATGGGATAGTCGTCGATGACCGACGCGCCGTTGATGGTGCCGTCATCCAGTGCCGGGGCGTAGGTGGACACAGGCTTGATGGCAGAACCGCACTGCCGGGCGTTCACAGCCCAGTTCCAGCCGCGGTCCACCACCTTTTCACCGGCACCGCCGATCATAGCCACCACATAGCCGTTGGTGGGGTCCACGATGGTCAGGGCGATCTGCAGCTGATCCTCCACCTGCTCACCGGCGGCGTTCGTATAGCTGCTGGTATAGGGGATATTCTCCAGATTATAGCACACATCCTCCGCGATCTTCTGATACTTGGGATTCTGGGTGGTATAGATCTTGTAGCCCTTGCTGTAGACCATGTTGATGGCCTGGTCGTAGGCGGAGACCGTCTTGCCCTCGCTGTTGACCTTTTCGGTGATGCCCAGCTTCTCCACCAGTGCCTCGGCCACATCGGTGATCATGGCATCGGTGAACCAGGAGTTGCTGCCCTTGATGGTGGGGGTGCTGTCATCCGCCGGGGAGTCGGTATCGTCGCTGGTATCGGTGGTATCCTCCGTGTCCAGCTCGGTGACGGTACCGTCGCTGCCCACATACTTGCCGGAGATGGTGAAGCCGTTGGCAAACTGGATATCCTCGGCCACGGCGGCGTCATACTCTTCCTGGTCGATCTTGCCCTGAGAGAGCATCTCGCTGAGGATGGTCAGCTGGCGCTCCCGGTTGTTCTCGCGGGTCCAAGAGCTGATGAAGGGATCGTACATGGATGGGTTGTTGGTGATGCCCATCATGCTGGCACACTCGGCCAGCGACAGCTCGGACACGTCCTTGCCAAAATACACCCGTGCCGCCGTCATCACGCCGGAGCAGCGCTGGCCGAAGTAGACCTCGTTCAGGTAGGCTTCAAGGATCTCGTCCTTCTCGTAGCGCTTTTCCAGCTCCAGTGCACGGTAGATCTCCGTGATCTTGCGCTTGACCGTCACCTGATTGTCGCCGGTGACGTTCTTCACCAACTGCTGGGTGATGGTGGAGCCGCCCTGCACGTTCTTGCCGAACAGGGTGTATACGATGGCGCGGGTGGTGCCCTTCCAGTCCACGCCGTGGTGCTTCTCAAACCGCTTGTCCTCGATGGCGATGGCGGCCTCCTGCAAATACTTGGGGATGTTCTCCAGGTCCACCCAGATGCGGTTCTCGTCCATGTACAGCGTCTGGTACATGACCCACTCCTGGGTGTCGGGGTCCTGGTAATACAGCTCGGTGGAGACCTGGGTCTCGAATTCGTCCAGATAGACCTCCACCTTGCCGCGCATGGCGCTGTTGATGTACGCCATGAAGATACCGGCGAAGATGGACGCCGTAAGCACGAACACCAGCAGCAGCGTGCCGATGATGCGTCCGGCCTTCTTCCAGCCGTTCTTCTGCTTAGGGGTCATGTTCCGCACACGCTCCTGCGCGTCATGCTGCACGCGCCGCGCACCCTCGGCGGCACTGTGCTCTACCCGGCGCGCACCCTCCTTTGCCTCGTTTTCTATGTGCCGGGCGCTCTGCCGGATGCGTCCCCAAAAGCCGGTGGACGACGACCGTCTGCGCTTGTTCTCACTCAAGACAGGGCACCTTCCTTTCTTTATTGATGTTCCTGTGTATTCTTTTCGTTCCGGGGTCAAAATTCACATACCAATCCACTATAAGGAACATTCTACCACACTTGTCAAATGCAAAAAAGAGGATTTTTTGCAGAAATCCGCCCGTTTGGCTGCTCAATTCCCGTTATTTTCCCCTATTCCACCGATTTTCAGTCCGGCAGATGGCAGAAACTGCCGAACGCTTCCACTTGCGTTTTCTCCAGCTTTCGGGTATACTATGGATATAAAGACAAAGGAGGACTCTCCCATGAGCGAGGAATTCGGCCCCAACTTCATCACCCTGACCGACGAGGACGGCAACGACATTGAACTGGAATACGTGGACGCGCTGGAGCTGGACGGCCAGACCTACATGGCGTTCTTCCCCGTGGTGGAGGATGATGCCGACGAGGAAGCCGCCGAGGAGTACGGCCTGGTGATCCTGAAGTCCGTTATGGAAAACGGCGAGGAGCTGCTGAGCACCCTGGACAGCGACGAGGAGCTGGATAAGGTCTACGACCTGTTCATGGAGCAGATATTGGCCGACGAGGACGAGTGATCTTTCGACGGGATTTTTCGTCCTGCCGATGGCAAAGCGGCGATGGCGTACTTTCTGTACGTCGAGCCGATTTGACGAAGGCAGGGCGGAAAATTGAGCGATGGGCAGCGGTTCTATTTATCCTGACATTAGTTATACGGGACGTCGGATCGGCAGATGGTTTGCAGGCCTCCCGCCTGCCGTATGCGGGCGGATGCTGGAAGCAGTAAAGTCAGCCGGAGACGACCCACCTGCGAGTTGTGCAGGTTATAACATGGCCGCTGCCTGTCGCTGAGCACAAGACCCCCATTCCGAAACGGAATGGGGGTCTTGTGCTCAGTGAGCGCGGTAAAATGTTCACAAATTCCAGGCGTTTCCCTCTTGCGAAAAGGTGCGGTATACGATATAATGACCGAGTATGTTACCAAACAAGGGCGTATTGCGCCCAAAATCGAGAGGAATGAATTTCAATGAGCGCATCAAGAGAAAAGAAGATCCGGCAGGATCTGGCGGCCCAGGGCGTCACCGACCCCAAGAAGATCCGCGAGGCGGAGGAGAAGGCCAAGGCACGCAAGAACAATATCCTGTACGGCGTGATCGCCGGCGTGTTCGTGATCGTGGCCGCGGTACTGCTGGTGTATAACTCCGGCGTGCTGCAGCGCAGCGCCACCGCCGTGACCATCAACGGTGAGAAATATACCGCCGGGCAGGTGGAGTATTTCTACGCCAACGTAAAGAGCAGTCTGTTGAAGAGCGGCTATGCCAGCTTTTACGGCATCGATACGTCCAAATCCCTGGACCAGCAGGTGGTGAGCGACACCATGAAGACCGCGCTGGGTATCGAGGACGAGGGTGATGTCACATGGGAGCAGTATGTCCGCGACACCGCGGTGAAGCAGCTGGCCATGTATGTGCTGACCGCCCAGGAGGCTGAGGCCAACGGCATGGGCGCCGATGAGCACACTCAGGAGGAGCTGGATGCCACTATGGAGGAGCTCAACGCCGCCGCCAAGCAGAACGGCTACTCCACGAAGACGTATCTGAAGCTGATCTACGGCAAGAACATGACCGTGGATACCTTCAAGGAGATGGTGCAGCTGGTGGACGTGGCCACCCATTACCAGAGCCACTACGCCGAGGAGCTGACCTACACCGTCAGCGACCTGGAGACCTACTATCAGGGCAACAAGAGCAGCTTTGACGTGGCCAGCTATGAGTCCCTGTACTTCAAGGGTACCGCCGACAGCACCAAGGACGATGACGGCAACACCGTGGAGCCCACCGATGAGGAGAACGCCGCCGCCAAGGCCAAGGCTGAGAGCGATGCCGCCGCTGTGCTGGCGCGCGTGCAGGGCGGCGAGGCGCTGGAGGATGTGGCCAAGGATTATGAGTCCGCCAGCTACACCAGCACCGATGCCGGCAGCAACAACGGCAGCGACGTGGCCAACTGGGTATTTGACAGTGCGCGCAAGGCCGGCGACAGCGCCGTTGTGACCAGCGATTCCAACTGCTATGTGGTCGTGTTCCGCAGCGTGGGCCGTCAGGAGTACGCCACCAAGGACGTGCGCCACATCCTGTTCAAGGTAGACGAGAGCGCACTGGACAGCGAGGCCGAGACCTATGAGGCCGACCTGCAGGCAGCTAAGGATGCGGCCAAGGCCGCAGCCGAGGACGCACTGGCCCAGTGGAAAGCCGGCGAGGCCACCGAGGACAGCTTCGCGGCCCTGGCCAACGAACTCAGCACCGATGCCGGCAGCAACACCAACGGCGGTCTGTACACCAAGATCTACAAAAACCAGATGGTCACCGAGTTCAACGACTGGTGCTTCGATGCGAGCCGTCAGTCCGGCGATACCGGCATTGTATACGGCGAGAGCTCTAACTACAAGGGCTATCATGTGATGTACTTTGTGGGCGACGACGTGCCCTACTGGCAGGTGCAGGCCGAGAACGCTCTGCGCAACGCCGACACCGAGGCCTGGCTGGACGGTCTGCTGGACAGCGCCGATGTGGTGCAGGAAGCCGGCATGAAGCACGTGGGCTGATGACCGCCCCTTCTTCGAGTCTATGAACGAGCGTTTTCTCAGAACAGAAATGATATTGGGCGCACCCGCTTTGGACAAACTCCGCCGCAGCCATGTGGCGGTGTTTGGTCTGGGCGGTGTGGGCAGCTACGCCGCTGAGTGCCTGGCACGCAGCGGCGTTGGCACGTTGACACTGGTGGACCAGGACACGGTATCCGTATCCAACATCAACCGCCAGCTGTGCGCGCTGACCTCCACCGTGGGGCAGTACAAGGCGGAGGTCGCGGCGGCACGTGTGCGGGACATCGACCCGGACACGGTGGTATACCCGATCTGCGCCACCTACGACGCCGCCCACCGGGAGGAGTTTTTCTCCCGGAAATTCGACTATATCGTGGACTGCATCGACCTGGTCAGCTGCAAGCTGGACCTGATCCAACAGGCCCGCCTACGGGGCATTCCCATCCTGTCGGCCCTGGGCACTGGCAACAAGCTGGAGCCCGAGCTGCTGCGGGTCACGGATATCTCCAAGACCAGCGGCTGCCCGCTGGCCCGGGTCATGCGGAAGGAGCTGCGCGCCCGGGGGATCCACCACCTGAAGGTGGTGTTCAGCCCGGAGCTGCCCCACGAGACACAGCAGCTGGAAGCACCGTCACCCGGACGACGCAGCGTTCCCGCCAGCGTGGCGTGGGTACCCTCTGTGGCCGGCCTGATGATGGGCGGCACGGTGGTGCAGGATATTATCGAAGACGGAGGTCTTGTACCATGATATTAACAGGCGCGCTGGTCAACGGCGGAGCCATTGTCGTCGGCGGCCTGCTGGGCACCTTCGGCGGCAAGCTCATGCCGGAAAAAATGCGGCAGACAGTGCTTGGCGCTACGGCGCTGGTGTCCATGGGCATCGGCATCTCCGGCGCCATCGGCAGCAGCAACCAGCTCATCCCCATACTGTCGCTGGTCATCGGTGCCGTCATCGGCGAGCTGCTGCACATTGAGGACGGCGTCACCCGGGCGGGCGACTGGCTGCAAAAAAAATTCGGGAAAATGGGTCCCATCACCGACGGCTTCGTCAGCGGCTCGCTGGTGTTCGCCGTGGGCGCAATGGCGGTGATGGGTTCGCTGGACAGTGGTCTGAAGAACGACCACGGCATCCTGCTGGCCAAGTCGGTCATCGACTTTGCCGGATCCGTGGCCTTTGCCAGCTCCATGGGCATCGGGATCGTCTTTTCCGGATTGTCGGTGCTGGCGGTGGAGGGCGTGATGACGCTGCTGGCCTCCCTGCTGACAGGGGTGCTGACCGACGCGGTCATCACCGAGATCTCCGTCACCGGGTCACTGATGATCATCGGCATCACCCTGAACGTGCTGGGCGTCACCAAGCTGCGTATCCTGAACATGACGCCGGCGCTGCTGCTGCCCGTTCTGCTGTGCAAATTCATGTGAGCGCTTTAATTAAAAGGAGTACATAGCATGGCTTTTGAAGGCTATACACAGGAGACACTGGACTTTCTGTGGGGCATTCGGTTCAACAACGAACGCTCCTGGTTTCTGGCGCATAAGCAGGACTATGAGGCACATCTCCTGGCCCCCACCCGTGCGCTGGGCGAGCAAGTGTATGAAGCCCTGCACGCGGCATTCCCCAAGGAGCCGTTTCTGCTGAAGCTCTCCCGCATCTATCGGGATGCCCGACGGCTGCACGGGAATGGACCGTACAAGGACCACCTGTGGTTCTGCGTCCGCGCCGGCGGCGAGGACTGGACGGGGCGGCCCACGTTTTACTTTGAGATCGGGCCGGACTATTACAGCTACGGCATGGGCTTCTGGGCGCCGAAGGCGGCGCTGATGGAGGCGTACCGCAAGGCCGTCGACGAGCATCCCGAGGTGCTGGAAAAGCTGGTCAAAAGGTTCAATAAACAGGCGCAATTCACGCTTTCAGGCCCGGAATATGCCAGGAAAAAGACTGCCCCCTCTCCCCTGCTGGCGGCGTGGTACAACAAGAAGTCTATCAATTTACAACATGACGCCGCACCGGACGAGCGTATGTTCTCGCAGGAACTGGCACAGGATATCATTGAGGGCTTCCGGACACTGATGCCGCTGTACAAGTATTTCGATGGTCTGTGCGCCGCGGAAATGGTGTAAAAAACCGCCCTTTTTGGGGTTGACAGCGGGTAAAAAAGCGGGTAAAATACCCCATAATGAATGAGGGAGTAATTCCGCAGCGCCGGTTTTGGCGCGGCGTGGCACACCGTCATCCCGGCGCGGCAGCGCCCGATGTGTCCTGAAAGAATGAGACTCATGCACAGACATAGCCTGTCCGTGCATGAGTTTTTTGTTGTCCTTTGGTTCATTTTCTGTTTCGCTTTTTGTTCTGCTTTTTTGCTTCAAATTATAAAACCATGATATAAAGGAGTAATAGACGATGGAAAAGGAATACAACCGCAGTCCGCAGGAGGTGCTGGAGGAGCTGGGCTCCTGTCCCACCGGTCTGACAGAGGCGGAGGCGGCGGAACGTCTGGCCAAGCACGGCCCCAATAAGCTGAAGGAGGCGGAGAAGCCCTCCCTGCTGCAGCGGTTCCTGACACAGCTGAAGGACCCCATGCTGCTGATCCTGATGGCAGCGGCGGCGGTGTCCGCCGTGACCAACGCACTCAGCGGCGAGAGCTTCACCGAGGTGTTCATCATCCTGGTGGTGGTGCTGCTGAACGCGGTGCTGGGCGTGGTGCAGGAAAGCAAGGCCGAGGCGGCCATCGAGGCCCTGCAGACCATGACCGCCGCCAAGTGCAAGGTGCTGCGGGACGGCCACCAGGTGGTCATCGAGAGCAGCCAGCTGGTGCCCGGCGACGTGGTACTGCTGGAGGCCGGCGATGCCGTGCCCGCCGACGGACGGCTGCTGGAGAGCGCCTCCATGAAGATCGAGGAGGCGGCGCTGACCGGCGAGAGCGTCCCCGTCACCAAGGCGGTGGGGCTGCTGACCGGAGATAACGTGCCCCTGGGCGACCGGAAAAATATGTGCTATATGGGCAGCACGGTGGTCTATGGCCGCGGCAAGGCAGTCATCACCGCCACCGGCATGGACACGGAGATGGGCAAGATCGCCGGTGTGCTGGCCCAGACGGAGCAGGAGCAGACGCCCCTGCAGCGCAAGCTGAATGAGCTGGGCAAGACCATGAGCAAGCTGGTGCTGGGCATCTGCGTGTTCATCTTTATCTTTGACCTGGTGGTGGCCGGCGAATTCACGCTGGATACCGTGCTGAGCACGTTTATGGTGGCGGTGTCTTTGGCGGTGGCCGCCATCCCGGAGGGGCTGGCCACGGTGGTGACGGTGGTGCTGAGCATCGGCGTGACCAACATGAGCAAGCAGCACGCCGTGATCCGGCGGCTGACGGCGGTGGAGACGCTGGGCTGCACTCAGGTCATCTGCTCCGACAAGACCGGCACCCTGACACAGAACAAGATGACCGTGGTGGAGCACACCGGCCCCACGGAGCTGTTGGCCACAGCCATGGCGCTGTGCAACGACGCCGCGCTGGAGGAGAACGGCGCCATCGGCGAGCCCACGGAGGCGGCGCTGGTGAACTTTGCCGCTGCCCAGGGGCTGAAGAAGCCTGTGCTGGAGAGCCGCCAGCCCCGCTGCGGCGAGGCCCCCTTTGACTCCGGCCGGAAGATGATGTCCACCATCCACCGCACAGACAACGGCTTTATCCAGTACACCAAGGGCGCGCCGGACGAGGTGCTGCGCCGGTGCACCAGCTATACGGAAAGCGGGCAGATCCTGCCCCTGACTGAGGAAAAGCGCACCGCCATTCTGGCGGAGAACAAGGCCATGGCCGACAAGGCCCTGCGGGTCCTTGCGGCGGCGGAGCGCCTGTACGACGCACTGCCCGACCGGCAGGAGCCGGAGGACCTGGAGCAGGACCTCTGCTTCATCGGTCTGGCGGGCATGATCGACCCCATCCGCCCGGAGGTCAAGGCCGCCGTGGCCGAGTGCCGCGCCGCGGGCATCCGCCCTGTGATGATCACCGGCGACCACAAGGACACCGCCGTGGCCATCGGCAAGGAGCTGGGCATCATCACCGACGCCAGCCAGGCCGTTACCGGCAGCGCGCTGGACAGCCTCACCGATGAGGAGCTGGACAAGGCGGTGGAGAAGTACAGCGTCTATGCCCGGGTGCAGCCGGAGCATAAGGTCCGCATTGTCAACGCCTGGCGGCGCAAGGGCGCCATCACCGCCATGACCGGCGACGGCGTCAACGACGCGCCCTCCATCAAGTCCGCGGATATCGGCGTGGGCATGGGCATCACCGGCACGGACGTGACGAAAAACGTGGCGGACATGGTGCTCAGCGACGACAACTTCGCCACTATCGTCACCGCCGTGGAGGAGGGCCGCCGGATCTATGACAACATCCGCAAGGCTATCCAGTTCCTGCTGGCCAGCAACATGAGCGAGGTGCTGGGCGTGTTCTTCGCCACGCTGCTGGGCTTCACACTGCTGAACCCGGTGCACCTGCTGTTTATCAACCTGATCACCGACTGCTTCCCCGCCCTGGCCCTTGGTCTGGAGAAGGGTGAGCCGGATACCATGACCCGCCCGCCCCGGGACAGCAAGGACGGCATCTTCGCCGGTGGCCTGGGCTTTGACATCCTGTATCAGGGCGTGCTGATCACGATCATCACCATGACCTCCTACATCATCGGACACTGCATGGAGGTGGGCTATTTTGAGATGCCCAAGGGCGTGTCCAACGACGGTATGACCATGGCCTTCCTGACCATGAGCATGTGTGAGATCTTCCACAGCTTCAATATGCGCTCCCAGCGCAAGAGCGTGTTCTCGCTGCCCAGCCACAACAAAGTGCTGTGGGGCGCGATGGTCGGCTCGCTGGCTCTGACAACACTGGTGCTGGAGGTGCCCGTTATCGCCAACGCTTTCGGCTTCACCCCCGTCAGCTGGACGGAGTACGGCGTGGCCCTGGCCCTGGCCTTCCTGGTCCTTCCGGTGGTGGAGCTGGTGAAGCTCATCCAGCGCCGCGCCGCCCGGAGGGCGAAATGACCCCTGCTGACTACGACCGCCTGCTGACGGTCATCCGGGCGCTGCTGGGCCGGCAGACGCGGGTCATCGCGGCCATCGACGGCCGCTGCGGCGCCGGGAAAAGCACGCTGGCGGCACAGCTGCAGGCGCAGCTGTCCTGCCGGGTGTTCCACATGGACGACTTCTTTCTGCGCCCGGAGCAGCGCACCGCCGCACGGCTGGCACAGCCGGGCGAAAACGTGGACCACGAGCGCTTTCTATCGGAAGTGCTGCAGCCGGCACTGCGCGGTGAGGCTGTCGTCTACCGCCCCTTCCGCTGTGCGCGGCAGGCGCTGGACGAGCCGGTGACGGTCCCGGCGGCGCGCCTGACCATCGTGGAGGGCGCCTACGCCTGCCATCCGGCCCTGTGGGACAGCTATGATCTGCGGGTATTCCTTACCGTGGACGCTGCCGAGCAGCTCCGCCGCATTGAAGCCCGCAGCGGCCCGGAGAAGCTCCGGATGTTCCGGGATCGCTGGATCCCGCTGGAGGAGTCCTATTTCGCCGCCTTTGACCTGCCCGCACGCTGCGATATGGCGCTGAAGGGGTAAGCTACGCAAAAAAAGAAAGCCCAAAAGGGCTTTCTTTTTTTGCATATATCCGTTTACCGGGCGTTGTAGGCGGCGATGCCCTTGGCCAGCAGGTCCATGGCGCGCTCCAGGTCCGCCTGCTTCAGCACATAGGCGATGCGGATCTCGTTCTTGCCCTTGCCGGGGGTACCGTAGAAGGGCTCGCCGGGGGCGAACATCACGGTGTCGCCGTTGTCCTCGAACTCCTCCAGCAGCCACTTCTGGAAGGCGTCGGCATCGTCCACAGGCAGGGCGGCCATGATGTAGAAGGCGCCGCGGGGGCACTCGCAGACCACGCCGGGTATCTCGTGCAGCTTATTGACCACCGTATCGCGGCGGCGCTTGTACTCCTCACGGACGGCGGCAAAGTAGTCGGGGCCGACGGTGTACAGCGCGGCAGCGGCCACCTGGTCCAGTGTGGGCACGGACAGACGGCACTGGGCGTACTTCATGGCCTGCGCCATCAGCTCCTTGTTGCGGGAGATCATGCAGCCGATGCGGGCGCCGCAGGCGGAGAACCGCTTGGAGACGGTGTCGATGACGATGACGTTCTCGGCCGCGTCCTCGAACTGGCCCATGGATTGCAGAGGCTCGCCGGCGTAGACGAACTCGCGGTAGGCCTCGTCGCCGATGATGAACAGGTCGTGGGCCTTGGCCACGTCCACCAGCATACGCATCTCCTCCGGCGTCAGGACGGCGCCGGTGGGGTTGCCGGGGTTGGTGACCATGATGGCGCGGGTGTGCTCGTTGATCTCCGCCTCGACCTTGGCGCGGTCGGCGTAGTGGTAGCCGTCGTGGGGAGAGGTGGGAATGGGGTGGATCTTCGCGCCGCAGGTGTAGGCCATGGTGTTGTAGTTGGGGTAGAAGGGCTCGGGGATGAGGATCTCATCGCCGTCATCCAGGATGCAGTTCATGGTGATCTGCAGCGCCTCGCTGCCGCCGTTGGTAATGAGGATATCACCGGCATCGAAGTGCATACCCAGATCGGCGTAGTACTTGCGGATGGCCTCGATCAGCTCCGGGATACCGGGGGACGGGGCATAGGCCAACACCGGCAGGTCAAAGTGCTTCACCGCATCGAAGTACGCCTTGGGCGTCTCGATATCCGGCTGACCGATGTTCAGATGATAGATCTTCCTGCCCTTGGCCTCCGCCGCCACCGCGTAGGGGTGGAACTTCCGCATGGGGGACAGGCCGCATTTCAAGACCTTGCTGGAAAACTTCATGGTGGTTCCTCCTTATCTCGTTCTCGTGTATCGTAATAGTAGCTCTTTTTCGCGGAAGTTGCAAGAGCAACTTGAGGAAAAGGCCGCCTAAAGGCGGCCTTCTGCATTGTGTTTAGTTCATCTGCTTGCGGCGGCTCAGGTTCACGGTGCCGTCGGTCATGGAATTCAGGGAGTCCAGGCTGCGGCCGGTGCCCTCGGCCACACAGGAGATGGCGCCCTCGGCCACCACGGTGTGGATGCCGGTGCGGGCCTCGATGAGTTTGTCAAAGCCGTCCACCAGGCTGCCGCCGCCGGTCATAACGATGCCGTTGTTGGAGATGTCGGCCACCAGCTCGGGCGGGGTGCGCTCCAGCACGCCGTGGACTGCCTCGAGGATGCGCTCTACCGGCTCCTCGAAGGCCTCCAGCATCTCGGTGGAGCTGACGTTGATGACCTTGGGCAGGCCTGTCACCAGGCAGCGGCCCTTGATCTCGATGGACGTCTCCTGCTCCTTGGGGAAGACACAGCCGATCTGCATTTTCATCAGCTCGGCGGTGCGCTCGCCCACCAGCACGTTGTGCTTGCGGCGCATATACTTGACGATGGCCTCGTTGAACTGGTCGCCGGCCACCTTGATGGAGGCGCTCTCCACCACGCCGGAGAGGGAGATGACGGCGATGTCGCTGGTGCCGCCGCCGATATCCACCACCATGTGGCCGTCGGGCTTGGAGATGTCAATTCCGGCGCCGATGGCCGCGGCCACAGGCTCCTCGATCAGATACACCCGGCGGGCACCCGCCTGGATGCCGGCGTCCACCACGGCGCGCTCCTCGACCTCGGTGATGCCGGAGGGCACGCAGATGATGACGCGGGGCTTGAACAGCTGGAAGCCGCCCACCACCTTGTGCAGGAACTCGCGGAGCATACGCTCGGTCATGTCGTAGTCGGAGATCACGCCCTCGCGCAGGGGGCGGATGGCCACGATGTTGCCGGGGGTACGGCCCAGCATGGCCTGGGCATCGGCGCCTACCTTCAGAAGCTTGCCGGTATTCTTGTCAATGGCCACCACGGACGGCTCGTTCAATACGACGCCCTTGCCCTTCACGTACACCAGTACGGAGGCGGTGCCCAGGTCGATGCCAATATCTTTTGCAATGGAACACATACTACTGCACCTCTATCTTGTCTTTCGTTTCGGGCGGGTGCGCCCGTTACCCTCTGATTTATCTATTATACCGATTGAGAAAGAATATTGCAACTGCGAAATGAAAATCGCGGTATTTTCTGTATTCTATACGGAAATGCCGAAGTCCATACCTCAATTATCACGGGCCATGGCCAGCGTCAGGCAGACCACGTCCGCCGCCCCGGCGGCTTTCAGCACACGGACGCACTCGGTGAGCGTGGCGCCGGTGGTGATGATGTCGTCGATGAGCAGGAAGCGCTTTCCGGCGATGGCGTTCGGGTCCACCGGCTCGTAAGCGCCCAGCACATTGGCCCGGCGCTCCGCCGGGTCACCGATACCGGACTGGGCCGGGTTGTCCCGCACCTTACGCAGTGTCTCCTGCGGCTCCGTGTGCCAGTCCACGCACAGGCTGGCGCACAGCATACGCGACTGGTCGAAGCCACGCTTTTTCAGGCGCTGTTTGCTCACCGGCACCCAGGTGACGGCATCGAAGCGGTCGGCGTAGACCTCCGCCGCCTTTTCGGCCATCAGCACACCGTAGGCGTTCAGGTCCTCGATGCGCCGCTTGAATTTGAAGGCCAGAAGGGCGTCGCGGACGCGGCCCTCGTAATACAGCGGCGCGGCACATTCGCCGAAGGTGCCGGTGCGTACCTTATCGCACCGGGGCAGCGACGCCTTGCACGCCTCGCACAGCAGCTCCCGGCCCGCCACGCGCCCGCAGAAGGGGCACTTGCGGGGGAAAAAGAAGTCCAGCAAGCCCCGCTGGGCCTTGTCCAATGCGTCGTTGATACTACCGTTATTGCTCATGGTATCCCTCCTTCAGTCGGCGGCGCAGGCCGCTGTACCGGCGCTGCTGCTTGTTGTTGGCGGCCATCTGGGCCAGAACGGCATCGTCCCCGGCGAGGATAAGCAGCCTGCGGGCACGGGTGATAGCGGTGTACAGCACGCCGCGCACCAGCAGCGACGGCGCGGCGGACGCCGCGGCCAATATCACCGCCGGATACTCGCTGCCCTGGGATTTATGTACGGTGACGGCGTAGGCCATATCCAGCTGGCTCAGCAGGTCAGCGGTGTACACCGCCGTGCGGTCGTCAAACCGCAGGGTGATAAGCTCGCCGCCGGGGTCGATGTCCTGAATAACGCCCACGTCGCCGTTGAAAATACCGCTGCCGCCGGAGCCATCCTCCTTCTCCCACAGCACATCGTAGTTGTTCCGGGTCTGCATGACCCTGTCACCCACCCGGAACGTCATGTCGCCCCACTGCTTCTGGCGCTTACCGCGCTCCGGCGGGTTCAGCGCCGCCTGCAGGGCCCGGTTCAGCGCCGCCGTACCGCAGGGGCCCTTTCGGGTGGGGGAGAGCACCTGTATCTGCTCGGCGGGAATACCCATGTTTTTGGGCAGGCGGTCGCGGCACAGCTCCACCACCGTCTGCACCAGACGATCTGGCGCGCGGCGGCGCAGGAAGAAGAGGTCGCCGCTGCCGCTGTTCTCCAGCGGCGGCAGCTCGCCGCGGTCCACGGCGTGGGCGGCGCGGATGATGGCCGACTGCTCCGCCTGACGGAACACCTGGGTCAGGGACACCGCCGGCACCACACCGCTGCGGAGCATATCCCCCAGCACGCTGCCGGGGCCTACGGAGGGCAGCTGGTCCGGGTCGCCTACCAGCACCAGGCGGCTTCCCGGCCGCATGGCCTCCAGCAGGGAGCGCATCAGCTCGATATCCACCATGCTCATCTCGTCCACGATGACAGCGTGGACCTCCAGCGGATCCTGTGCGTTCTTCTTAAAGGCCGTCTGGCCGGTGAGCTCATTGTAGCTCATGCCCAGGGCACGGTGGATGGTCTGGGCCTCCCGGCCCGTCACCTCGCCCAGGCGCTTGGCGGCGCGGCCGGTGGGCGCCAGCAGCGCCACATCCAGGCCCATATGCTCGTACAGGGCCACGATGCCCCGCAGAGACGTGGTCTTGCCGGTGCCGGGGCCGCCGGTCAGCAGCAGTATACCGCCCTGAGCCGCCAGGCACACCGCCTGCCGCTGCAGGGGCGCATAGGCCACGCCCTGTTCCTTTTCAATGTCATCGATGACCTTCTCCGCCCGGGGCAGCACCTCCACCGGCGTCCGCACCAGCGACAGCAGGCGCTCCGCCACGAAGGTCTCCGCCTGGTACAGCCGGGGCAGATAGCAGCCCTGCACCCCGGCGATGGTCTTTTCCACCACGCCGAAGCCCTCGATGAGCTTGTCCAGCGCCAGCTCCAACTCGTCCGGCGTCACGGCCAGCAGCTGCGACGTAGCGAAGAGCAGCTTCTCGCGGGGCAGGAACACATGGCCGTTGGCGGCGTTGTGCTCCAGCTCATAGGTCAGCGCCGCCCGCAGGCGGCAGGGATCGTCCCCGCCAAAGCCCAGGCTGATGGCGATCTCGTCCGCTATGGAAAAATCCACCCCGTACTGGGCCCGGGACAGGATATACGGATCGTCCCGCAGGGCCTGGATGGCCCCGTCGCCGTAGGTGCGCTGGAGGGGCATGGCCAGATACACCGGCAGGTCATACCGGGCCAGGAACTCCATCAGCTGGCGCAGGCCCGTCAGCGCCCGGAAGGCGTCGGACAGCTCCTTCGCCCTCTGGGCGGTGATGCCCTTGATGCACCGCAGGCGCTCCGGCTCCTGCTCGATGACCAGCAGGGTGTCCGTGCCGAAGCGCTCCACCAGCCGCTGAGCGGTAGCGGGACCAACACCCTTGAGGATGCCGGAGGACAGGTAGGCGATCATGTCCTCCTCACGCTCCGGCATCCGGCGCTCCACGCTCTCGGCGGTGAGCTGGCTGCCGTGGACGGGGTGGACGCTCCACACGCCGGTGACGGTCATGCCTTCGCCGGCGGCGGCACAGGGGATACAGCCCACCACGGTGACAGGCTCCTCCTCGCCCTCTACGGTCAGCAGCAGCACGGTATAGCCGTTCTCCTCGTTATGAAAGATGACGTTCTCTACGGTGCCCTCCACGGTCACGCGCTCGCCCATCGGCTCACCTCCCCTGTTCGGTGGTATCTTCCTCTGTATAGTACGCCGCCAGCTCCTGGGGCGTCAGCAATTTCGTGTTCATATCGGACAGCAGCGCCGCGGCGCGGCGGCCCTCGTCGGTCAGTCCGCAGTCCACCAGCAGCACCGGCAGACGGCGGCTCTGGGCCAGACGGCGCAGCGTCACATCCAGCCCCGTCCCGTCTCCGGAGACCCGGACCAGATACACCGCGTCCACCGGGCGCTCATGCCACAGCAGCAGCGACGCCGCCAGCCATATCAGCGCCGTGACGCCGATGGCCGCCAGCGCGGCGACCACGCCGTCCTGTAAAAGCTCCATGCAGCCACCCCCCCCTGCCCTATCCTATGCGGCAGGGGAAAGGCCGGTCACTTCAGGTATTTTTTCAGATACTGGCCGGTGTAGGACGCCGGGCAGGCGGCGATCTCCTCCGGCGTGCCGCAGGCCACCACGGTGCCGCCGCCCACGCCGCCCTCCGGGCCCAGGTCGATGATATAGTCGGCACACTTGATCACGTCCAGGTTGTGCTCAATGACCAGCACCGTATTGCCACCATCGGTGAGCCGCTGGAGCACCTCCAACAGCTTCCGCACGTCATCGGCGTGGAGGCCGGTGGTGGGCTCGTCCAGAATATACACCGTCCGCCCTGTGGCGCGGCGGCTCAGCTCCGTGGCCAGCTTGACGCGCTGGGCCTCGCCGCCGGAGAGGGTGGTGCTGGGCTGGCCCAGCTTCACATAGCCCAGCCCCACATCCCGCAGGGTGGTCAGCTTGTCACAGATGGCGGGCACGGCGGAGAAGAACTCCCACGCCTCGTCCACGGTCATATCCAGCACGTCGGCGATGTTTTTGCCCTTGTAGCGGACCTCCAGCGTCTCGCGGTTATAGCGCTTGCCGCGGCAGATCTCGCAGGGAACGTACACGTCCGACAGGAAGTGCATCTCGATCTTCAGCATACCGTCGCCGCCGCAGGCCTCGCAGCGGCCGCCCTTGGTGTTGAAGGAGAACCGGCCCGGTCCGTAGCCCCGGGCCTTGGCGTCCGGGGTAGAGGCGAACAGGTCGCGGATCAGGTTGAACAGGTTGGTATAGGTGGCCGGATTGGATCGGGGCGTCCGGCCGATGGGGCTCTGGTCGATGGCGATGACCTTGTCCAGCTGCTCCATGCCCTCGATGGCGTCGTGCTTGCCGGGGCGCACCTTCATGCGGTTCAGCTGGGCACCCAGCGCCTTGAACAGCACCTCGTTGATCAGAGAGGATTTTCCGCTGCCGCTGACGCCGGTGACACAGGTGAACGTCCCCAGAGGGATGGACACGTCGATATGCTTCAGGTTGTTCTCCCGGGCGCCGCGGACGGTCAGCAGCCTGCCATTGCCCCTGCGGCGCTGTGCCGGCAGGGGGATGGTGCGTTTGCCGCTGAGGTACTGGCCCGTCAGGCTGTTGGGGTTCGCCATGACCTCCTCCGGAGTGCCGCAGGCCACCACCTGCCCGCCCAGGGCGCCGGCGCCGGGGCCGATGTCAATAAGGTAATCGGCGGCACGCATGGTGTCCTCGTCGTGCTCCACCACGATGAGGGTATTGCCCAGATCGCGGAGCCGCTGCAGCGTGGCCAGCAGCTTGTCGTTATCCCGCTGGTGCAGGCCGATGGAGGGCTCGTCCAGAATATACAGCACGCCCATGAGGCTGCTGCCGATCTGGGTGGCCAGCCGGATACGCTGGCTCTCACCGCCGGACAGGGTGCCCGATGCGCGGGAGAGGGTCAGATAACTCAGGCCCACGGACTGCAAAAAGCCCAGGCGGGCGTGGATCTCCTTCAGGATCTGGGCGGCGATGATCTGCTGGTTGCCGGTCAGGTCCAGATGGTCGAAAAAGGCCAGGGCGTCGTCCACCGGCAGGGTAGTGGCGTCGTAGATGGACTTGCCGCCCACGGTGACGGCCAGTGCCTCCGGCCGCAGGCGCTTACCCTGGCAGGCCGGGCAGGGGCAGGGGGTCATCAGGCCCTCGATCTCCTTCTTGCTGGCATCGGACTGGGTCTCCTGATACCGGCGCTCCAGGTTGTTGCAGATGCCCTCGAAGGCCTGGTACAGCACACCCTTGCCCCGGGGCTGGTCATAATGGAGCTCCAGCTTTTCGCCGCCGGTGCCGTAGAGGATAACGTTCTTCACCTCGTCGCTTAGGCTGTCGTAGGGCTGGGTCAGGGAGAAGCGGTATTTCTTACTGAGGGCCTCGAAGTACATACGACTGATGCCGTCGGACCGGATGGAGGCCCAGCCGGTGGCAGTAATGGCGCCCTCCAGGATGGATTTGCTGCCGTCGGGGATGATGAGGGCCGGGTCGGCCTTTAATTGCAGGCCCAGGCCGGTGCAGGTGGGGCAGGCGCCAAAGGGACTGTTGAAGGAGAACAGACGGGGCGTCAGCTCCTCGATGGAGATACCGCAGTCGTCACAGGCGTAGTTCTGGGAGAAGGTGATATCTCTCTCCTCCCGCAGCAGGTTAACGGTGACGAGGCCATTCGCCAGGTTGGAGGCCGTCTCCACTGAGTCGGTCAGCCGGCCTGCGATGTCCGGGCGGACGATCAGTCGGTCCACCACGATGTCGATGCGGTGCTTGAGGTTCTTCTCCAGAGAGATGTCCTCGGAGAGTTCGTACATATTGCCGTCCACCCGGGCGCGGACGAAGCCGGACCGGCGGGCATCCTCCAGCACCTTGGCGTGCTCGCCCTTGCGGCCGCGCACCACCGGGGCCATCACCTGGATACGGGTGCCCTCGGGCAGGGCCAGTATCTGGTCGATGATCTGATCCACCGTCTGGCGGCGTATCTCCTTGCCGCAGTGGGGGCAGTGGGGCGTGCCCACCCGAGCCCACAGCAGACGCAGGTAGTCGTAGATCTCCGTCACCGTGCCCACCGTGGAGCGCGGGTTCTTGCTGGTGGTCTTCTGGTCGATGGAGATGGCCGGGGACAGGCCCTCGATGTAATCCACGTCGGGCTTGTCCATCTGCCCCAGGAACATACGGGCGTAGGAGGACAGGCTCTCCACATACCGCCGCTGGCCCTCGGCATAGATGGTGTCAAAGGCCAGGGAGCTTTTGCCGGAGCCGGAAAGGCCCGTCAGCACCACCAGCTTATCCCGGGGGATGGTGACATCGATGTTTTTCAGGTTGTTCTCCCGCGCACCCTTGATGAAAATTTCAGTCTGCATGGTATGCCTCATTTCTGCAACATATGGTTGCAGATAAGTGTAGTGAAATCAATTTTTAATGTCAACAGCGAAATAATTTTTATACGATCACGTCAGCCGTTTTCGCCCGCAGAAGGGCGATGAGTGCGTTGGGATCGCACTCCACCTGATGGCCGATCTTGCCCGCGCTGACGCAGATGGTGCCGTATAGCAGTGCTGTCTCGTGGAACACCGTGGGGAACTGCTTTTTCATGCCCACCGGGCTGCACCCGCCGTGGACATAGCCGGTCAGGAGCAGCAGTTCTTTCTGGGGCAGCATGGCCACGGATTTCTCCCCCACCGCCTTGGCGGCCTTTTTCAGGTCCAGGTTCTCGGCCACCGGGATGTCGAACACATAGTATGCCCCGCTGGCCCCCTTTGTCACCAGCGTTTTGAACACCTGCTCCGCCGGCTGGCCCAGTATCTGCGCCACGGACACACCGTCAATGGGGCCATCCGGGTCGTAGCTGTGGGCGATGTAGGGTATTTTCTTCTGATCCAGCGTCCGCATGACGTTGGTTTTTTCTTCTTTGTTCTTTGCCATAGGGCCAGCCTCCTTATCTGTTTACACATACAGGGCGATCAGGGACAGTATCAGGATATGCACGGGGTAAAAGGCGTAAAAGCCGTACTGCACCACCGGGTTGGAATAGCCTCGACGACCATTGTAGAGCCAGAGTGGCAGCAGTGCCGCCAGCGACCACAGTTCGATGGACACGCCGCCCATAATGCCGATGCTGAACACCGCCAGTCCCACCGCCTGCGCCGTTCGCTTCACGACGGTGCCGCAGGACACGCGGCGGACACCGTAGAACAGCACCACCAGCAGCATACCCCAGCCCCGATAGTCCGTCCCGGCCAGCTCCAGCAGGCAGAACGCGGCGGCCACGGCCGCGCCGGTGAGCAAAAAGGCCGCCGGCGTTTTCTTTCGCAGCGCCCAATCGACGCACCAGCAGATCAGCGCACCGGCCAGCAGCGTCCACAGGACATTCTGGGAATAGGGATACCACACCGTGCCGCCCACCATCAGGTCGAAGGGGACTTCGGACAGCAGGGCAAACACCAGCAGCCGCAGGGCGTATTTCCTCCGATCGCGGGTGTAGACGCAGCCCTCGGCAATGAGGAAGCAGAAGATGGGAAAGGCGAGCCGCCCGATGCAGCGCAGCCACAAAACCGTTGGGAACAGCGTGTGCCCCATGTGGTCAATGAACATGGTGCAGGCGGCGATGAGCTTCAGGTGAAAGCCGTTCAGGACTTGACAGGTTTTTCTTCGCATTTTTTATCTCCATTGGCCAGCAGGATCACGCAGCCGAACACGCAGGCCACGCCCAGCACGGTCCACACGGTCAGCGCCTCCTTGAACACGAACACACCTACGAGGGTCTCCACCACCGGCTCGATGTTGGTAATGATCGAGGCGCGGCCGCTTTCCACGCCCTCAAGCCCCTTCGTATAGAAGATGTAGGGCAGCACCGTGGCCACGATCACCACGCCGCACACGCCCACGATGCCCTGCGTGCCGGAAAAGGCCAGCGGCAGCGTCTCGAAGTCCGCGAAAAATACCGAGCCAAGCCCCGCCACCAGAAATGTCCAGTAGATCATGGTATAGCTCTCGTAATGGGCCAGACCGTAGTGGGCAAACACCGTATAGCTGGCGTAGCACAGGCCGGACAGCACGCCCAGGCCGATACCCGCCCAGGAGGCGGTCATATCGCCGCCGATGATGCCGCTGACCATCACGCATCCCAGCAGGGACACCACCAGGGCGATGAGCTTGCGCTTCGTCAGCGGTGTCTTCCACAGCACGGCGCTGAAAATGACCACAAAGGACGGGGCCAGATACAGCAGCACCGCCGCCACAGACAGGGAACACATGGTCTGGCACTGGAAGTAGACCAGGCTCAGCGTCAGGATGCTGAGCAGTCCGGAGCACAGGAAAATGGGCAGATGCTTCAGCTTGATGCGGAACACCTGGCGGTGGAACAGGGCGAACACGATGGTCAGGATCAATAGCGTGCCGAAGTTCCGGACGAACACCCGGTTGCCCAGCGATACGCCCACCTCTGTGAGCATACGGTTGGAAAAACCGATAAAGCCCCAGCACACGGCGCTGAGGATCACGTAGATATAGGAAAGGTACTTTTTCATAGGTCGTTTCTCGGTTCGGTTTATTTCTCCCCCCGCAGTTCGATGATCTGATCCCGCAGCAGGGCGGCGTATTCGAATTCCAGCATGCGGCTGGCTTCCTTCATCTCTTTTTCCAGCCGGGCGATCGTCTCCGCCCGCTCCCGGTCGGAGAGCTTCTTCTTCGACAGCTTGGAGGCCTCCTCGGCGCTGTGGCTGATCTCCACCATCTCGCGGACACTCTTGCGGATGGTCTGCGGGATAATGCCGTGGGCCTTGTTGAAGTCGTCCTGCAGCTTCCGTCGGCGCTCCGTCTCGTCCATAGCGGCCCGCATGGAGGGGGTAACGGTATCGGCGTACAGGATGACCAGGCCCTCGGCGTTGCGGGCGGCGCGGCCGATGGTCTGTATCAGGCTGGTCTCGCTGCGAAGGAAGCCCTCCTTGTCGGCGTCCAGAATGGCCACCAACGACACCTCCGGCAGGTCCAGGCCCTCACGCAGCAGGTTGATACCCACCAGCACGTCGAACTCGCCCAGACGCAGGTCGCGGATGATCTCCATGCGCTCCAGGGCCGACACGTCGGCGTGCATATACCGCACCTTGATACCCAGCCCACGGAAGTGGGCGGTCAGGTCCTCGGCCATTTTCTTGGTGAGGGTGGTCACCAGCACGCGCTCGTTCTTCTCCGCCCGGACGTGTATCTCCGCCACCAGGTCGTCGATCTGGCCCAGCACCGGACGGACCTCCACTCTGGGGTCCAGCAGGCCGGTCGGCCGGATGACCTGCTCCACGATCTGGTCCGCCTGCTGCTTTTCAAAGTCGCCGGGGGTGGCGGAGACGAACACCGCCTGAGAAAAGCGCTCCTCGAACTCCTCGAACTTCAGGGGGCGGTTATCAAAGGCGCAGGGCAGGCGGAAGCCGTAGTCCACCAGGCTCTGCTTGCGGGCATGGTCGCCGTTGTACATGGCCCGTACCTGGGGTAGGGTCACATGGCTCTCGTCCACGAACAGCACGAAATCCTCCGGGAAGAAGTCCAGCAGCGTCATGGGCGCGCTGCCCACAGGACGCTGAGAGATGACGCGGGAATAGTTCTCAATGCCGGAGCAGTAGCCCAGGGTACGCATCATCTCCACGTCGTAGCGGGTGCGCTGGTCGATGCGCTGGGCCTCGATGAGCTTGCCGTTGTCCTCGAACCACTTTTTGCGCTCCGCCAGCTCGCGCTCTATCTCCTGCGCCGCCCGCTCCAGCTTGTCCTTGGGGGTAACATAGTGGCTGGCGGGATACACCGCCACGTGCGTCAGCTGCTTCAGGGCCGCACCGGTGACCGGATAGAACTCCGTGATACGCTCGATCTCGTCGCCGAAGAACTCCACACGGATGGCCCGGTCCTTATAGTAGGCGGGGTACAGCTCCACCGTGTCGCCCCGTACCCGGAACACATTGCGCTGGAAGGCCACGTCGTTGCGCTCGTAGCGGTCCTCCACCAGCCGCCGCAGCAGCTCGTCGCGCTCCAAAGTCATGCCGGTCCGCAGGGAGATCATCATGCGGGCGAAATCGTCCGGCTCGCCCAGGCCGTAGATACAGCTGACCGACGCCACCACGATAACGTCCCGCCGCTCCAGCAGCGCGCAGGTGGCGGACAGCCGCAGGCGGTCGATCTCCTCGTTGGTGGATGCGTCCTTTTCGATATAGGTGTCCGTCTGGGGCACGTAGGCCTCCGGCTGGTAGTAGTCGTAGTAGGAGACGAAATACTCCACCGCGTTGTTGGGGAAAAATTCCCGGAACTCCTCGCACAGCTGGGCGGCCAGCGTCTTGTTATGGGCCAGCACCAGCGTGGGCCGGTTGACGCGCTCGATGACCTTGGCCATGGTGTACGTCTTGCCGCTGCCGGTGACGCCCTTGAGCACTTGCGCGCGCAGGCCGTTTTCCAGGCCCTGCGCCAGCTTGTCGATGGCCTGGGGCTGGTCGCCGGCCGGCTGATATTCAGAAACGACTTTCAGATCAGGCATGGTATCCTCCGTTTATCGCGCCAGCAGGCCGCTTTCCGCCATGGAGACATAATCGCTGTCAGCCACCACCACGTGGTCGGCCAGGCGAATGTTCAGCGGCGAGAGCGCCTCCTGTATCTGCCGCGTCACCAGCAGATCCTGCTGGGAGGGCAAAGCCACGCCGCTGGGGTGGTTGTGGGCCAGAATAATGCTGCTGGCGCCGGCATACAGGGCATTCTCCACCACCTGGCGCACACTGACCGGCGAAGCGGCCACGCTGCCCTTGCTGATGCAGCGGCAGGTCAACAGCTTGCCCTTGGCGTCCAGGCAGACCTGGTAGAGCATCTCCTTCTTCTCCCCCGCCAGCAGCTCCATGAAGTACGCGCCGGTGCGGTCAGGGGAGTTCAGCACCTTCTGGGGCAGGGACGAGCACCGGGCCCGCAGGGCCATGTCGCCGACCAGCCGCACCAGCACGGCGGCGTTTTCTCCCACGCCCTCTACGGAGGTCAGCTCCTCCGGCGCAGCGTGGAGCACCCCCTGCAGCGAGCCGAAGCGCTGGATAAGGCGGTGGGCCGTTTCGTTGGTGTCCTGCCGGGGGATGGCGTAGAACAGCAGCAGCTCCAGCAGTTGGTGATCCTCCATCCCCTCTGCACCCAGCGCCAGGTACCGGCGCTTGCTGCGCTGGCGATGCCCGTCGTGCAGGCCCATGATGACCCCTCCCCTCCTGCGGTTAAAACCGTAAATTCTCGACAATATAGTATACCACATATCTCCATGTGTCACAAGTTGTTTTTTCGAACATTTGTTGCGGTGCAGGATCGCTTGACTTTGTGGCGGCGGCGTGGTATAGTACCTGTGCTGTCCGCCGCCACCGGGTGACGGGCAGGCGTTCGCGGGCGCGCCGTTAGGTCTTAGAAGGAGCGCCCTGTGGGCGCATTTTTTGTTTTTGGAGGTAATCGGTATGGCGTGGCTCTATCTATTCATCGCAGGCGGACTGGAGGTGTTCTGGTCCACATTCCTGAAGCTGTCCGAGGGCTTCACAAAGCTGTGGCCGTCGGTATGGGCGGTCGTGGGCATGATCGCCAGCTTCTTTTTCCTGTCACAGGCCACGAAGACGCTGCCCATGGGCACCGCCTACGGTATCTGGACGGGCATCGGCGCCCTGGGCGCCGTCATCGTGGGCATTCTGGCCTTCCAGGAGCCTGTCACCGCCCCGCGGCTTATTTTCGTGGGGCTGCTGCTTGTCGGTATCGTCGGGCTGAAGCTCACCGCATAACGGCAAAAAAGACCGCTTTCGCGGTCTTTTTTATGTGTTTACGCTTTCGGCAGGCTCCAGCGGAATACCGCGGCACAGAGCCGCAGCACCACCGTCAGCGCGCAGCCTGTCAGCAGCGCCAGGTTCTCTCCGGCGCTCCACAGCAGCATACACGCCGCCGCGCCGGCCAGGGACGCGCAGGCGTAGATATGCTTGGTGAAAATGTAGGGGCGCTCCATACAGCACAGGTCACGCAGAACACCGCCGCCCACGCCGGTAAGCATACCCACCAGCAGCGTCAGGAACACATTGCCGCCCAGCCCGGCCCGGACGGCCACCGCCGCACCGTGGACGGAGAAGATCCCCAGACCGATGGAGTCCGCCACCAGCAGCAGTGCCTCCCAGTTCCGGTGATCGCCCTCGGGGTGAAAGCGCTTCCACACCAGAAACACCAGCAGGGACGTAGCGATGGCCACCAGTGCCTGCAGGGGGTCACGCAGCGCGGCGGGCGGCGTGATGCCCAGCAGCAGATCCCGCAGGATACCGCCGCCCACGGCAGTGGTCATGCCCATCATGGCCACGCCGAACAGGTCCATATGCTTCTTCACCGCCAGGGCTGCGCCGGAAATGGCGAAGGCCACCGCGCCGATCAATTCAAAATAAAACTGAAAACCGGGCATCGTTATCCCTCCTGTGTACAACAGCATTACCATACCACGTCCGCAGGGAAAAATCTACCCCTAAACAGCCCGAAAGGACAGGCTGGAAAAACCTGTCCTTTTTTATCGGGTATTAGGGGGGAGAAATAGGGGAAATAGGAAGAAAGAAAGAATCAAAATAGCGTTTGGTTTAGGGAACCAGCGGTGTTCCCTGAACACATCCGTATCATAGCACGGATATCCGCACTTGTAAAATTGATTGTTTGCGTTTAAAATATCAGTAAAAACTTATAATTTGGAGGCGGTAGTATGACCAACCTGGATATCGAGACATTCTGGGCTGTGGTACAGCACGGCACCATGACGGCCGCGGCGGAGGCGCTGTACATCACCCAGCCCACGCTGTCCATGCGGATACGGGCGCTGGAGGAACGGGTTGGCACGCCGCTGTTCGTGCGGAGCAAGGGCCAGCGGCACATCACGCTGACGGCGGCGGGCCAGAAATTCCTGACGCTGGCCCAGCGCTGGCAGCAGCTGCTCTCGGAGACGGAGACGCTGGCGGAGCTGGAGCAGCGCGCCTACCTGCGTATCGCCGCCACCTACACCACTAACCAATACATCCTGCCGCCGGTGTATAAGCGCTTTCTTGCCCTGCGGCTGCCGGTATCCCTGTGGATCCACACCCTGCGGGATGTGGATATCACCCAGGCGCTGCTGAGCCATGAGCTGGACTTTGCCTTTATTGACAGCAACACGGTATTCGACGACCGGCTGACGGTACGTCCGGCCTTTCGAGAGCCGTTTCTGCTGCTGTCGCCGCCGGACAGCCACTACCCGGAGGAGGTGGACCCGGCCTCGCTGGACATAGCCGAGGAGCTGCTGGTCACCTGGGACCCGGAGTTCATCCGCTGGCACGACCGGTGGTTCGGCACGGGTGCGCGGCCCCTGCTGTACGCCGACACGCTACAGGCGGCGGATTTCCTGCCGCCCACCGAGGGCCGCTGGGTAGCGGCGCCGGCCATCGCCGCCGCGTCGCGCATCGGGAATAGCGCACGAGTATGCCACTTTACCAGCCCACCGCCGGACCGGGTGAACTATCTGGTGACGCGGGCGGGCGAACCGCTGACGCCGCCGGCCCTGCGATTTTTGCAGGAGTTGAAGGGTCACCTGTTGGCGCAGGACAACGTGCAGGTGTACCTGTAAAGAAAAATAGCAGGAATGGCAAGAAAACGCCTTGACAGGCCGATGATTTTGGCATAACATAGATATGTTGAATAGGATCCGGTAGGTAAGGCTACCGCGAGGGATACGGACTGCTGCCGCGAAGTGGTGGAGACACCATCAGAGGGTTTGAGCAGGTGCCATCGAAAGCAAGGTGGCATCTAATGCAGTTTCACCGCCCCGCGATGCTAAAGCTTGTAACGGTGCAGAACAGGGCGCATTGGCGCACTTTGCGGCACGCAGCAGGCTACTACCTGCTGCGTATTATTTTGTCTGAAGGGAGGGAACAGGCTTGATCGATTATCAGGAGGAACTGGAGCAATATAAGGAACGGATTGATGAGCTGGCTACGCAAAAACGCTACGCCGAACTGCGGGACCTGTTCCTGCCCATGGAGCCGGCGGATATTGCCCTGCTGCTGGAGGAGGGCAAGCAGGAGCAGATGCCCCTGCTGTACCGGCTGCTGCCCAAGGAGCTGGCGGCAGAGGTGTTCGTGGAGCTGGAGTCCGACAGCCAGGAAATGCTCATCAACGGCTTCTCCAACACGGAGTTGAAGGAAGTGCTGGACGAGCTGTATCTGGACGACGCGGTGGACATCGTGGAGGAGATGCCGGCCAGCGTGGTCATCCGTATCCTGGACAAGGCCACGCCGGAGATGCGTAAATCCATCAACGAAATACTGAAATACCCGGAGGACAGTGCCGGCTCCATTATGAATGTGGAGTACCTGAGTCTGAAAAAGGATATGACGGTGGAGGACGCCTTCAAGCGCATCCGCCGTATCGGCGGTGAGCTGGAGACCATCAACATCCTGTACGTCACCGACCCCACCCGGCACCTGCTGGGCGTACTGTCGGTCCGCGACCTGCTACTGGCAGAGGAGGACGACCTGATCGAGGAGATCATGGACCCGGACGTGGTGTGGGCCAAGACCACGGACGATAAGGAGGACGTGGCCCAGGCGCTGAGCAAGTACGACTTCCTGGCCATGCCGGTGGTGGATCAGGAAAACCGCCTGGTGGGTATTGTCACCGTCGATGACGCCATGGACGTCATGGAGGCGGAGGCCACCGAGGATATGGAGAAGATGGCCGCCATCACCCCCACGGATAAGCCCTATCTGAAAACGGGCGTGGTCAGCACCTTCAAGGCGAGAATCCCGTGGCTGCTGCTGCTGATGGTGTCCGCCACCTTCACAGGGCTTATTATTGCCAATTTTGAAAACTCGCTGGCGGTGCTGCCGGTGCTGACCGCCTATATCCCCATGCTGATGGATACCGGCGGCAACTGCGGCTCCCAATCCAGCGTGACCGTGATCCGCGCCATCTCCCTGTCCGAGGTGGATTTCTCCGACATCTTCCGGATCATCTGGAAGGAGCTGCGCGTGGCGCTGCTGTGCGGCGTGGTGCTGGCCGTTGCCAATTTCGGAAAAATGATGTTGGTGGACCGGTTGCTGCTGGGAAACACGTCTCTTTCTCCCATGGTGGCCGCCGTGGTCTGCGGAACGCTGGTGTGCACCATTGCGTGTGCAAAATTCGTGGGCTGCTCGCTGCCGCTTCTGGCGAAAAAAATCGGCCTGGACCCGGCGGTTATGGCGTCTCCCTTTATTACCACCATTGTGGATGCGCTGTCCCTTCTCATTTATTTCGCCTTTGCAAAATCGCTTTTGGGCGTATAATCCCACCGAAGCGGTACACAATAAAGTCAGGCCTTACGGCCTGACTTTTCTTTTTTACGGGAGGAAACACCATGAACAGAGCCTGTACCAACGACGGGTGCGCCTGCACCCCCAATGCGTCCATCAAGTGCACCGTCACCAACTGCGCCCACCACTGCAAGGACGTGGACAACTGCGGTCTGACCGCCATTCAGGTGGGCACCCATGAGAGCCGTCCCACCATGGACCAGTGCACCGACTGCCAAAGCTACCAGAAGTGCCAGTAAACCCCGCGCCCGGATGGGCGCATACATAAAGGAGGCGGCACAATGCAGGCAAAGACAAAATATGCCCTGTCCGGCACGGTGGCAGGGCTGGTGAACGGACTGTTCGGCGGGGGCGGCGGCATGGTGCTGGTGCCCCTGCTGAGCGGCTGGTGCGGTCTGGAGGGCAAACAGGCTTTCGCCACCTGCGTGGCGGCCATACTGCCCCTAAGCGCCGTCAGCGCGGCAGTATACCTGCTGCGGCAGCCCTTCGACTGGGCCGCCGCGCTGCCGTACCTCATCGGCGGACCGGTGGGCGGTCTGGTGGGCGGACGGCTGTTCCACCGGGTCAGCGTCACATGGCTGCGGGGACTGTTCGCCGCCTTCCTGCTGTACGGCGGCGTGAGGTATATCCTGTGAAAAGTTGGCTGATACCAATGGCTGCGGGGTTCGGCGCCGGCATCCTGTCCGCCTGGGGCGTGGGCGGCGGGACCCTGCTGCTGTTGGTTATGACGCTCATTTTGGGTGTTCCGCAGCAGCAGGCCGCCGCGGTCAATCTGCTGTACTTCCTGCCTACGGCGGCCATGGGCGTCATCGCCCACAAGCGGAACGGGTTGCTGGAAACGGAGGCACTGAAATCCGCTATCCCCTGGGGCACAATGGCTGCGGCGGCCGGTGCACTGGCGGCGACAGCGGTGGACACAGCGATACTGCGGCGGCTGTTCGGGGCGTATCTGCTGCTGGCGGCCGCCGGCAGCCTGCGGCAGCTATGGCGGGAACGAAGGCGAAAATAGCTGCAAATTCCGGCAATAAAATGTATACTATTTGTTTATTATCTGTAAATATCCGTCGTTTTGCGGTGTAAAACAGGGACAAGGCCATGGCCTTGTCCCTGTTTCTGCGCTGTAAAGTGATCATCCCTCCACCGGGTAGAGGACGACCGTCACATCAAAGGTCTGTCCGTCACGCTGGATAGTGAGCACGACGCTCTCGCCCACGATGTGGGTCCGGCGGACGGCCAGCAGATCGGTGTTGGTGCTGACGCCTATACCGTCCGCCGCCAGAATTACGTCGCCCTTCTGCAGCCCCGCTTCCTCGGCGCCGAAGTTTTCCGTGACGGAATCGATCACCGGGTGGGTCGTACCGTCGGCAAATTCCGTCTCCTGCACGTAGACGCCGATCGAGGGCAGGCCGCGGAAGCCTCCGGTGGCGATGATATCATTGATGACAGATACCACACGGCTGGACGGGACGGCAAAGCCCAGGCCCTCCACCGTGGCAGAGATGTCGGACAGGGTGTTGCTCATCTTTAGTGTGTTGATGCCGATGACCTGGCCGTACTCATTGATCAGCGGGCCGCCGGAGTTGCCGTTGTTCAGGGCAGCGGTGGTCTGGAGCAGCGTCATCACGCGGCCCTCCATGGTGACGGGACGGTCGATGGCGGAGATGATGCCCTGGGTCAGTGTGCCCCGCAGCTCAACGCCCAGCGGGTTGCCGATGGCGTAGACCGTATCGCCCACCTGGCATTCCTCACTGTCGCCCAGGGGCGCAGTGGGCAGGCCGGAGGCGTTCACCGCCTTCAGCAGCGCCAGATCCTCCGTGCTGCTGAAGCCCACCAGCTCCGCCTCGTAGCGGTCGCCGTTGTACAGCGCCACCAGCGCGTTCTGCCCGCCGGCGATCACATGGGCGTTGGTGACGATATAGCCGTCCGCCGTCAGGATGACCCCGGTGCCGACGCTGGCCTTTTCGCCCAGGTCGGTGAGCACCAGCACCGTGGCGGGGTTTACCTGCTGATAGACCTGCTGGATAGTCAGCTTCTCCTCCCCCGTCTTTTCGCAATAAAAGCGCAGATCGGGGTCCGTGTCCGCCCGGGGGATGGTGGGCACATCGCTCTGGAAGATATCCACGATACTGCTGGCATCGTGATCGCCGTCGTCGAAGTCATCGCCATAGCCGTCCGAATTGCCGCCCCGCAGGGCGGAGACGATGGCCACCCCCAGCACCACGCCTACCAGCACGGCTAGAATGACCAGAAACGTCCACAGGCCCTTGCGGCTGCGGCGCTTCTCCTGCCGGACAGCTTTGGGCGCCGCGGCAGCGGGCATGGGGCCCGGCTGCACATAGCAGCCCGTGATCTCCTGCCCCTCGTCCGGACGGACATACCAACTGACGACCTCGTCCGGCTCCTGCTCCGGGGCAGGAGCCGCCGGATCGGGCGTCAGCGGCATTTTATTTTCATCATACATATTCAGAGTACCTCTCGGGGCGCGCCGTGCGCCATCTGCATGGTAAAGGTAAAGGCCGTTACACCGTCCTGACTGGTGACGGTGATCTGCTCCTTGTGCTGGGCCAGGATGGTCTTGACGATATACAGCCCCAGGCCGTAACCGTCCTTGTCCTCACTGCGGGACTTATCGGACTTGTGGAAGCGCTCGAACAGCAGCGGTATCTCCTCCGCCGGAATGGTGGAGCCCAGGTTGCGGACTGTGACATAGGCCTTCTCGCCGTTGACCGCCAAACCCAGATACAGCTGGGAGCCAGGGGTGGCGAATTTGGCCGCATTCTCCAGCAGGTTGTAAATGACCTGGGTGATCAGATCCCGGTCGCCCTGGACCATGACGGAGTCCTCGGGGATCTCCGCGTCCACGTCCAGCCCACGGTCCGTGATCTTCTTCTCCATAGACAGCAGGGCAATACGGGCGGACTCACAGAGATCAAACTCCTCCTTCTTCATCTCCTTGTTCTGTATCTGGGAGATATCCAGCATACGCCGCACCAGGCGGCTGAGACGGCGGCTCTCGTCGGAGATGATCTGAAGATACTGGCGCTCCTTCTCCGGCGGGATGGTGCCGTCCAGAATGCCGTCGGTGTAGCCGGCGATGGTGGTCATGGGGGTCTTCAGCTCATGGGACACATTGGCGATAAAGTCCCGGCGCTGGCGCTCCGTCTCCTGCAGGGAGTCGGCCATGGCATTGAAGGCCGCCGCCAGCTCACTGATCTCGCCGCAGTCACCGGTCTCCTGCATCCGTACATCGAAATCGCCGCCGGCATAGGCACGGGTCGCCTTGACCATCTCGGTCAGGGGCTGTATCTGCCGCATGGAGGTGACAAAGCTGGCCACGAACGCCAGCAGCAGGATAATGGCGCTGGTCATAAAGAACAGGGCGATGAATGAGCGCCACATCTGCATGAGCTCGGCGCTGTTCATCACCGCCAGCACCAGGCCCAGCGTGTTGCCGTCCGCGTCTGTCATGGGCACGCCCACCACGAACTGCTTTTTCTCATATACGCCCACGGTGCTGCGGCCCTCGTACAGTCTCTCGCTGCCCAGCACCGTTTGGGTAATGTCCTCGGGGACAACGACGGTCTTTCCGGCCAAATCGGCATCCGTCGTCAGCAGGACGCTGCCGGTGGTGTCGCAGATCAGGAAGTCCACGTCCGTCATCCGGGAGGCCACGCCGGCCAGAGAGCGCAGCGCGTCCCCCTGGTCACGCTCGGCGTCATCGCCGGCGGTAAAATAATCCACGGACAGCTGCGCCACCAGCACCGCCCGGTCCTGCATCTCCTGCCGCTTCTCCGAGACGGTGTAGTTATAGCTCAGCGCGTAGAAGGACACGCCCAGCAGGGCCATGGTCAGCACCACCATACCGGCGGTGAGCATAAACTGCCGCCAATACAGGCTGCCGGTGATACGTTTGATCCTCTCGCCCATGCTTACTTCACTTCAAACTTATAGCCCACGCCCCAGACAGTTTTCAGCTCCCACTGGTCCGAGACATTTTCGATCTTCTCCCGCAGGCGCTTGATGTGCACGTCCACGGTGCGGCTGTCGCCGAAATAGTCAAAGCCCCAGACCTCGTCCAGCAGCTGGTTGCGGGTATAGACCCGGTTGGGCGTGGCCGCCAGATGATACAGCAGCTCCAGCTCTTTGGGGGGCGTGTCCACCTTCTTGCCGTCCACCAGCAGCTCATAGCTGTCCAGATTGATGACCAGTTTGTCAAACACCAGCTTCTTCTTTGTGTCATCGGGTATCTCACTGCGGCGGAGCACGGCGTTGATCCGGGCCATGAGCTCCTTCATCTCGAAGGGCTTGACCAGATAGTCGTCCGCGCCCATCTCCAGTCCGGTGATGCGGTCGCCCACGTCGCTCTTGGCGGTGAGCATAATGATGGGCGTCTTGCCCTTCTCGCGGATATGGGCGCATACGCCCCAGCCGTCCACCACGGGCAGCATGATATCCAGCAGCACCATGTCGGGGGCCTGCTTGTCGTACTCCTCGATGGCCTTGCCGCCGTCATAGGCGCTGCGGACCTCGAAGCCCTCCTTCTCCAGGTACATACGGATCAGATCGGATATATTGCGGTCATCCTCGACCACCAGAATGTTGCGTGCCATAGGCGCTCTCCTCCCGGTACATATCGTTGGGTATATCTTACATCCTGCGGGGCAGGCTTTTCCTGAACAATTTGTGAATATCCCGCATAATTTATAGATTATACCACGTTTTTGCCCGCTTGTCACGCATTTCCGTGCCCCTGACCCCTTGCCCCGATATCAGCCCGCCGGTCCGATGGTCACACCGGTGTAATACCACGCCAGTATCTCCTGCCAGGTCTTCCCCGCCTTTGCCAGCTGCTCCGCGCCGTACTGGCTCATGCCCACGCCGTGGCCGTAGCCAGTGACGCGGAACGTAACGCTCTCCGCATCCGCCGTCAGGGTAAAGCAGGCCGAGCGCAGGGAGAAGATGCGGCGCATCTCCGTGCCCTCGATGTCCGTACCGCCCACGGAGACGGTCTCTACCCGGCCGGAATCATTCTCCGTCACTGCGCCGAACCACGTCTCCGGCGCGCCGGTAAGTTTTATCTCCGGGTAGGCCGCCAGCAGACGGGCTTTTGCCTCCGCCGCGGTGAAGGTCACGGTGCTGTAATAGTTGGGCACGGTGTCGGCACTCTCCGGGCTGGCGACGCTGGCCAGATAGGGCAGGTCGCCGGACCAGACATCCCCGGCCGCGGCGGTCCTGCCCGCCGAGGATGAGTGGAACACCGCCAGGATCGGTTCCCCGTCGTAGAGGGCCACCAGACCGTCCGTGTCCGCCACAGCCTGGACGACGCGGGTATTCCAGGGAGCAAAGTCGGCGGCCCACTTTTCCTTTGCGGCTGTCTCGGAGAGATAGGCGCTGCAGCAGGTATGGTCCGTACAGAAGTCGGCGTCGGGATGCGCGTCCTTACGGCCCTGCGCCAGCTGGTAGTAGACGTAGGTACGCTCGGCCGCGGCCTGGGCCTTCAGCGCCTCCATCTCAAAGGAAGCAGGCATCTCGCCGCGGACCACGCCCACAAGGTAATCCCGCAGCGTCATCCGCTCCGCCGCCTCCCCGGTTTTTATGGTCAGCACGACCTCCCCGTCCTCCTGCGCCTGCGGTGTCTCCGGCACAGGCTCGTCCGGCTCCGTGGCGGTGAGGTAGGCGCCGCCGAAGAGCAGCACCATCAGAATAAGGGCCGCCACCGCGCTTTTTTTCATGGCTGCCACCTCCTTTTTTACACGATATGCAGGGCCTGTCCGGGGCATACATAAAATTCCGCAGGCGGGAAATGCTACCGGAAAATGGCAGACGGAGGACAGAAGGCATCATGGAACAGACAAAACAGGGCGGAAACGAGACGGCCCCGGAAACGGCGGGCTATTATCGCGGCGCAGGGTGCTTTTCGCTGAAAGCGGCGGAGCTGAACGAGCTGCTGGGTGTGGGCCGATGCTTTGATATGACAGGGCGTGACCTGTCCATCGGCGGGCGGCAGGCGCGGCTGTGGGTGGTAAACGGCTACGCCCAGGAGGACCTGCTGGAACGGGTCATCGCCGGGTGGCAATCGCTGCCGGACCTGAACGGTGTGACAGACGCGGCGGACTTCTGCCGGCGGTATGTGTCCGCCTGCGATGCGGCGGCTGAGCCGGACCGTGACGCGGCGGTGATGGGCGTATTCGCGGGGAAGACGCTGGCGATCATCGACGGCTTCGGCGGCGGGGTGGTGCTGGACGCCAAGCAGTTCCCCACCCGGTCGGTGGAGGAGCCGGATACCAGCCGGGTACTGCGGGGCAGCCACGACGGCTTCGTAGAGAACCTCATGCAGAACGCGGCGCTGCTGCGGCGGCGGGTACGGGACACCCATCTGCGGCTGGAGCGATTGCAGCTGCCGGAGCGCTCGGGCACGGACGTGGCCCTGTGCTACATGGAGGGCGAGGCAGACGAGGGGCTGCTGCGGGCCCTGCGGGAAAAGCTGATGCACATCCAGTTGCGGTCGGTGGCCATGAGTCAGGAGACCATTGCGGAGGCCATCGCGCCCAGGCAGTTCTGGAACCCGTTTCCCAAGGTGCGGTATACCGAGCGTCCGGACGTGGCCACGGCGTGTATCATGGAGGGCGATGTGGTGGTGCTGGTGGACAATTCAGCGTCGGCCCTGCTGCTGCCCACAACGATCCTGCGGTTCAACGAGGAGATCAACGACTACTACTTCCCGCCCCTCATCGGCACGTATCTGCAGATCATACGGACGCTGGTGCTGCTGCTGACCATGTTCATTACACCGCTGTGGTACCTGCTGGTGAAGAACCCGGATACGCTGCACGAGAACCTGCGTTTCCTTTTGGTACAGGACGAATACTATGTGCCGCTGATCGTGCAGCTGCTGCTGGTGGAGCTGATCATTGACATACTGAAAATCGCGTCGCTGAACACACCGGACGTGCTGAGCAACTCGTTCAGTATGCTGGGTGCGCTGATATTGGGCGACTTCGCGGTGCAGGCCCGGTGGCTGGTGCCGGAGGTGCTGGTGTATATGGCCTTCGTGGCAGTGGCCAACTATGCCCAGCACAGCTATGAGATGGGCTACGCCACCAAGCTGTGCCGGATGCTGCTGCTGGTGCTGATCTGGCTGTGGGACTGGTGGGGCTTCGCGGCGGGGATCGCGATCACGTTGACGCTGATCGTGACGGCAAAGCCGCTGGTGGGCAAGGGGTACCTGTACCCTCTCATCCCCTTTGACCGGAAGAAGCTGGCCCGTCTGCTGTACCGCCGCCCGGTGACAAAAAAGAACAGCTGAGGCAAACGTATCCCCGCTTCGTCGCAAGCTGCAAAAAAAGGAAGCGCTCCCGGCGCTTCCTTTTTAATTCTCATACAGTATATCCCGGGCCACCGGGCGGTAAAACAGCCTCTCCGCCTCGTCGAAATCATGTGTCTGGCCCATGATCCACATAAGCTTGGCCACGGCAGCCTCCGTGGTCATGTCGTAGGCCTCCAGCAGGCGCAGGGCGCTTTTCAACCGCCCGCCCACATGATAGACCGCCAGATTGCTGCCCTCGTTGGGCACCTGGGTGGTCATGACCACCAGCTTGCCCCGCGCGATTCCCCGGTGAATGATATCGAAATAGCTGGCATCGCCCTCATATTCCGGCAGGCCGCCTACGCCGAAGGACTCAATGACCAGGCCGTCAAACCGGTCCAGCATGAATTCCAGCACGGCGGCAGGGGTGCCTGGGATCAGCTTCAGCAGTCCCACCTTGTCGTCCAGCGCGTCATAGAACACCGGGCTGGGATAGCAGGCGCAGCGCATATATTGCAGCAGGTGCTCGTCCTGTACCACGGCCAGGTCGGGATAGTTGACGCTGGAAAAGGCCTGAAAGCTCTTGGAGCAGGTCTTGCGGGCACGGGTACCCAGGATGACCTTGCCGTTGAATACGATCTGCACACCGCCGCAGCCGCGGCAGGCGTAGAGAAACGCGTCGGTCAGGTTGCGCTTGGAGTCGGTACCGTCGAACCAGATAGGCTTCTGCGCGCCGGTAAGGACGATGGGCTTTGGGCTGCCCTGGATCAGATAGCTAAGCGCGGCAGCGGTATAGGCCATGGTGTCCGTGCCGTGGGAGATGACAAAGCCGTCATATCTGTCGTAATTCTCCCGCACGGCCCTGGCCACACCCAGCCAATGGGCGGGACGGATATTGGTGCTGTCCAGGCTGTAAAGCTGAACGCAATCCACATGGCACATCTCGCCGATACGGGGAACGAAGGACAGCAGCTGCGTGCTGTTCAGCTCCGGCGTCAGGCCGGAGGGCGTCATCTCACTGGCGATAGTCCCGCCGGTGCCGATCATCAGGATATTCTTCACGCTCATACCTCCCGGTCGTCCATGGCCGCCGTGCCGAATCGGGCTGCCTGCTCAATACGGCGGCGGGCAGCGTCATCCGGAGCGGCGTCGTATTGGCGGCGCAGTTCCTGCAAAAACAGGCCCCGCAGCGTATCCTCGCCGCACTTGTCCCATAGGTCCCGGCGCACGGTAGTCTCGTCCCGCAGTTGCAGAGCAAAGAAGCGGTCCGACAGGGCCTCCTCCAGCAGGGACAGGCGGGGCGGCTGCTCCGGCGTACCGGTCAGACGCAGGCGGTAGATATCCTGCTCCGTATCATGGGGCAGGGTGCGCTCCAGGGCGGTGAGGGCGTCGCCATCGGTGACATCCACCTGGGCGATGCAGTAGCGGCGCCGGGCAAAGGGGACAAATCGCAGATCGGCGGTGCCCGCCCCCACCTCGCCGAAGAGAAATCCCCGTTCGCCCAGTTCGTCGAAGCCGCGGCCCTCGATGCAGCCGCAATAGGCATAAGGGACCGCCCTGGCGGTCAGAACGCCGCTGCAGCTGTGAACATGACCCAACGCCAGATAGTCCAGCCCGCTGCCGGCGATATCCGCCGCGCGGATCGGACGGTAGCGGCTGTCGGAGGTCGTGACGTCGCCATGGAGCAAACCAATGTGGATAAGGCCGTCCTGCGGCACACGGAAGCCGGGGAGTACACTGTCCGCGGGACACTCCGGGGCGGTGAAGGCCGCACCGTGTACGGCGCAGTTCAGGTCCGGGAATGTAATGGTCTGCATACGATCCTCTGTAAAGATGTGAACGTTGTCGCTCCAGCGCGTGCGGGCATAGGGCCCGTCCGGTGTAAGGGGATCGTGGTTGCCGGGGGCGATGACCGCCTGACCGCGGAAGCACCCCAGTGCCTGGGCCAGCAGGGGCGCGGTGTCGCCATAGGGGCTGTCGCTGTCGAAAAGATCGCCGGAGAGGAGCAGCAGGTCTGCACCGTGGTCGTTGGCCCACTCCACCAGACGCTCCGGCGTGCGGCGGCTCTCCATACGACGCTGGCGGGCCTGCTCCGGCGTCAGCGCACCGAAGGCACTGTCCAGGTGGAAGTCACCTGCGTGAACGACCCGCACCATTTACGCTTCCTCTTCCTGCCAGCCCTTGCACACATCCACCCACTGAACGAAGTTCTTTCCGCAGCAGTGCTCCAGCTCGTCACAGGTCAGCTCAATGGCGCTGGCCGCGCTGCCCACAGCGGGGAACACCGTGTCAAAGCGCTTGAGGGACACATCCAGGTACGTCTTAACGTCGTCGGGCAGAGCGAAGGGGCACACGCCGCCCACGGCGTGGCCGATACGCTCCACAGCCTCTTCGGCGGTGAGCATTTTGGCCTTAGCGCCGAAGAAGTGCTTATACTTGCTGTTGTCCACCTTGGCGTCGCCGGCGGCCACGATGAGGATGGGGTCCTCCCCCACCTTAAAGCTGAGGGTCTTGGCGATACGGGCACCCTCCACGCCCACAGCCAGAGCAGCCAGCTCCACCGTGGCGCTGGAGACCTCAAACTCGCGCATACGATCTGCGACGCCGTAGGGCATCAGATATTCTCTTACTTTCTCCACAGACATAGTCAAAAATTCACTCCTGTTTTCAAGTTTTTTCAAAAATTTTTCCAGTCCGCTTTTCGTACCTACCAGTTATTTTATCTCTATTCTGTCCACTTTTTCGCACATACCCGTATCGCTGTTCAGGGTAAAAATGCACCCCTGGGCGGAGCAGGGGCCCTCCGCCGCCTGATAGCGGCCCGGCAGACCGCCCAGGAAAAACTCCACAGACTGCTCCGGCCGGACACCCAGGACAGAACGGATGGGGCCGGTCATGCCAAGATCGGTGACGTAGCCGGTACCCTTGGGGAACACCTGCATATCCGCCGTGGGCACGTGGGTGTGGGTACCCCAAATGGCGGAGACACGGCCGTCCAGGTAGTAGGCCATGGCCAGCTTTTCGCTGGTGGCTCCAGCGTGGAACTCCACCAGTGTAAAGGTGGGCTTGTCCGTCTGCGCCTTCAGCAGCTTATCGGCGGTGGTAAAGGGATTTTCGGCGTTAAAGTCCAAGTCGCAGCGGCCGATGAGCACCAATACCGCCACGCTGAACGCGCCGCAGTCTACCACCTGACAGCCGTGCCCCGGCGCGCGACCGGTAAAGTTGGCGGGCCGGAGGATATAGCGCTCCTCGTCCAGATAGGCGGCGATCTGGGGTTTACCGAAGGTATGGTTGCCCAAGGTGATCACGTCCGCGCCGGCGGCAAACAGGGCCTCCGCCTGCGCCTTGGTCAGGCCGCTGCCGGAGATGTTCTCCCCATTGACCACGGTGAAGCGCACATCATGCTCCTTTTTGAATGCCCGCAGCTTCTTTTCCAGCAGCTGCAGGCCCGTTTCGCTGGCCACATCGCCCAGCGCCAGAACCTTGTATTCCACGGAATATGCCTCCTTGCTCAGTCGTTCCAGCCGATGATCCTGATCAGCTGGCGATTGGTATAGTAATACGCGGACGCGGGGAAATTCCGCAGATCCGCCGTGTTCGAGCAGAGCAGATAGTCCACCACATTGCCGTTTTCATCCGTAATGGTGTCCAGAATAACGACGGTGTGATTGGCCGGCTCGTCCACGCCCATGGTGATGATGTCGCCGGTCTCACCGCTGAAATAGGGCGCGTCCGCCACAGCCACCAGACCGCTTTCACGAGGTGCCGCCACATAGTCCCGGAAGGACCCCACATTGACCCAGGGCAGCGTGCTCTGTCCGCCGCTGTACCAGTACCAGCCCGTCTCATAGCCGCCGTTCGTGTCCATGGGAATGCCGCCGGCAGCCAGCACCTGGGAGCCGAAGTTCATGCAGTTCCCGCCGTAGTCGTCGTAAGCCATGAAAGCCGGGTTGCGTTTACCCACCCAGGTGAGCATATAAGCCCGGGCCGCGTCGCGGTCATAGGGGTGGTCGGCAGCGGCTGTCACACTCAGTCCCTCGCGGGGCAGATCGCGGCGGGCCTCTATGTAGTCGGTGATGGCGGGGAAATTCTTATCCTGACGGGTGGTGCGGTCATAGTCGGCACTGTAATAGGGATTGTCGTCAGACCAGTGTTTCACGATAGACCAGTCATCCCCCTTGCCTCGGAGGGTAAAGGTATGTTTGATGCCGAACTGCTCCGAAGGCAGACCGTTCAAGCCCTTGAAATAGACCACATTATTCTCCCGGAGCACCAGGTCCACGTCGCCCTCGGTCTCCTCGGAGGGTGTAATGGATACGCACCGGAGGGAGTAGCTGTATGAGGTCATGGTCAGGTCGATGGGCGAGAGCTTGCGGATGACGCACAGGCCGTGCCAGATATTCTTGTGGTAGAGCGTCTCCTCACTGTCGGCGAACAGCACGGCTGGGTCAATGACCCGCAGGTCGGCAACGGACTGGTAGTAACAGTCCATAAAGTCCAGCAGCAGAAGCTCCTGACCTACAGTCATCCCCTGGGCCGCCGCACCGCTGATGCGCTCAAAGTCAGCACTGACGGTCTGGGGTTCTCCGCCGGTCCAGGGCGCGCCGGCAGTGCGCTGCCAGACCTGCGTCTCGTCAACGTCAGCGGTCAGGTGCTGCTCCTCCGGCACCTCCTGCTTCCCCTCCGGTGAGGTGTCGGTCGTGTCTCCGGTGATGGTAAAGCAGCCGGTCAGGCTCAGCAGCAGGGCCAGCAGCAGAAATAACAGCAGAAAACGCTTCATAGTATGTCCTCCATCGGGGGTCCGGTCGGTTTTTCTGTGTACTCGAAGACATTATAGCAAAAGAGGGGCCGCTTCGCAATGCGAAGCGGCCCCTGCAAACATTAAATTTTTATTTTGCGTACTCCACGACTTTTGTCTCACGCAGAACGTGAACCTTGATCTGGCCGGGATATTCCAGCTCGCTTTCGATGCGCTTGGCCAGTTCACGGGCTAGGATGACCATCTCATCCTCGCTGACCTGCTCGGGCTTGACCATGACGCGGACCTCACGGCCGGCCTGGATGGCATAGCTCTTCTCAACGCCGGGATAGCTGCCGGTGATCTCCTCCAGCTTTTCCAAACGTTTAATATAATTTTCCAGGTTCTCGCGCCGCGCACCCGGACGGGCCGCGGAAATGGCGTCCGCCGCCTGCACCAGGCAGGCCACCAGCGTGCGGCACTCCACGTCGCCGTGGTGGGCCTGGATGGCATGGATGATGTCCTCTTTTTCCCGGTACTTGCGGGCGTATTCCACGCCCAGCGCCACATGGGTGCCCTCGAACTCATGGTCCAGGGCTTTGCCAATGTCGTGCAGCAGGCCGGCGCGCTTGGCAGCCTGCACATCGGCGCCCAGCTCCGCGGCCATCATGCCGGCGATATGGCTGACCTCGATGGAGTGCTGCAGCACGTTCTGGCCGTAGCTGGTACGGTAGTGCAGCTTGCCCAGCAGCTTCTGCAGCTCCGGATGCAGGCCGCGGACGCCGGTCTCCAGCACGGCGCGCTCGCCCTCGGCGCGGATGACGCCGTCCACCTCGCGGCGGGCCTTCTCCACCATTTCTTCAATGTGGGTAGGGTGGATGCGGCCGTCGGCAATAAGCTTTTCCAGGGCCAGCCGCGCGATCTCGCGGCGGACCGGCTCGAAGCAGGAGACGGTGATAGCCTCCGGCGTGTCATCGATGATCAGATCCGCGCCGGTAAGCGTCTCCAGTGTGCGGATGTTGCGGCCCTCGCGGCCAATGATGCGGCCCTTCATCTCGTCGTTGGGCAGGGGCACCACGCTGACGGTGATCTCGGCCACGTGGTCGGCGGCACAACGCTGGATAGCGGTGGCCACGATCTCGCGGGCACGCTGGTCGGCCTCGTCCTTAGCGCGGGCTTCGATCTCCTTGATCTTCAGCGCCGTTTCGTGGGTGACCTCGGACTCCACCTGGGCGATCAGGTAATCCTTAGCCTGATCTGCCGTGAATCCGGAGATACGCTCCAGCATCTCCGTCTGGCTGCGCTTGATGAGCTTGATCTCCTCCTGCTCCTTGTCCAGAGCAGCGTGCTTCTGGGCCAGGGCCTCCTCTTTCTTCTCGATCATCTCGGTCTTGTGATCGAGGTTCTCTTCCTTCTGCTGCAGGCGGCGTTCCTGCTTCTGCTGTTCGGCGCGGCGTTCCTTGACTTCCTTCTCGTACTCGCTGCGGTTCTTCAAAATCTCTTCTTTTGCTTCAAGGAGTGCTTCTCTCTTTTTGTTTTCAGAGCTCTTGATTGCCTCATTGACGATACGCAGAGCTTCCTGCTCGGCGTCTTCGATCTTGCGCTGGTCGTTCTTAGCCTTGCGCCGCTGGATCAGCAGACAGCCCACAAAGCCCAGAACGAGGGCGACAGCGAACGAGAGGATGGCCACGATCCAGCCAGTTGTGGTCATGGTACATTCCTCCTATGTTGTTATTGGGTTTTCGCGTCGGCACAAAATATGGTGCCGGATGACAATCGGGGCGGAAAGGCTCCTATGCCCCGATAATGATCCTTTACTATATTAAACATATTATGGTCAACTGTCAAGGGCAAAGTAAACTTTTCTTTTGTCGTTTTTCAGGCAAGGCACCGTATCTCTTGGGTCACTGAATGAAATCGGCGTAAGCGTAGCCCAGACGGCCTTGGTAACCCACCGTGTACCACTCCTGATAGCGACCGTAGACGGTGAGCTTTGCGCCGTTGGGCAAGAGTGTGACTACCTCGGCCCGGGCGCCAGGGGCCGCACGAAGGTTCAGCGGACCTCCGCCCGGCGTCTGCACCGTGCCCTGCCAGGGTGTTATGGGTGTGACGAAAGGCAGGCCGAAGTACTCTGTCAGCGACAGCACCAAATTGGCGGCAATGGCCTGGATATTGCCCTCGATCCAACGGGCATCAGCGGTGTTGTCGTGGTAGCCCAGCTCCAGCAGTACGGAGGGCATATAGGGCTGGCGGACCTCGCCCAGCGTGGTGGTGGCACGGGCATAGACCTTGTCCGGCAACGGATAGATGTCTTTTAAGTTTTTTACAAAAATGTCCGCCGCGCGGCGGCCATTAGCACTGGTGGGATAATAAAAAGCGATGACACCGCGGACAGCGCCCTCCTTGGTACCATCGGTGCTGCCGTTGGAGTGAAGCGCCAAATAAAAATCGTAACTTCCAGAATTTGCCAGGCGGATGGAGCTGGCGGCGGTCATGTCGGGGGTGTTGCGGGTAAAACGGATGGTGTTGGCCAAAAGATAGGGCTCCATGGCGTCGGCAATTTGGTTCATAAAGTACTCTTCTGAGCCGTTTCCGGTGATATATGGGTTATATTCCTGGGTAGATGGACTTAAAAAGATACGTGGCATGACAGTTCCTCCTATACTTGTTCTGTGCGTTTTACTATACTTTGTCTGTACTTCAGCGATACTTTATTTATACATCGTATGGAAATATGCTTGTCTTTGTGCTATACTTAGGAGAAATTTTCCTGTACAAAAGGAGTAACCGCCATGAAAGCTGCCAGACCGTATCCCATCGTCACCATCACCCCCAAGGGGGAGCGCGCCATCGTGGACGGACACCCGTGGGTCTATGAGGGTGAGGTGGTGTCGATCAGCGGCACGCCGGAGGACGGCGGCCTGGTGGATGTGGTGTCGAAAAAAGGCAGTTGGCTGGGCTGCGGGTTCTGCAACAGCGCGTCCAAAATACGGGTGCGGCTGGTGACGCGGAACGCCAACGACGATCCCTCCGGCGACGCGTTCTGGGAACGGCGGCTGCGCTACGCCTGGGACTACCGCAAAACGGTGATGGGCGAGGCGGACAGCCGGTGCTGCCGCATTATCTTCGGGGAGGCGGACGGCTTTCCGGGGCTGACGGTGGACCGGTTCGAGCGCGTGCTGGTGGCCCAGGTGCTGAGCCTGGGGATGGAACGCATCAAGGAACGGGTGCTGCCGCTGCTGGTACGCATCCTGCGGGAGGACGGGCAGGTCATCCGGGGCGTGTACGAGCGCAACGACGCCGCCCTTCGGACGCTGGAGGGCATGGCGCAGGGCAAGGGCTGGATGACGCTGCCCGGCGAGGCCGTACCGGAGGGCACCGCCGAGGACATCACGGAGAACGGCATACGGTACACGGTGGACTTTGAGAACGGGCAGAAAACCGGGTTCTTCCTGGACCAGAAGTACAACCGGCTGGCGGTGGCGAAGCTGGCAAAGGGAAAGACGGTGCTGGACTGCTTCACCCACACCGGCTCCTTCGCCCTGAACGCCGCAAAGGGCGGGGCGAAGCGCGTGACCGCCGTGGACGTGTCGCAGTTCGCCGTGGACTGCGCGGCGGAAAACGCGCGGAAAAACGGGCTGGACGGCGTGATGGACTGCGTGTGCGCCAACGTGTTCGACCTGCTGCCGCAGCTGGCGGAGCAGCCGCGGAAATACGACTTCATCATTCTGGACCCGCCGGCCTTCACCAAGAGCCGCAGGACCATACACAACGCCATGACAGGGTACAAGGAGATCAACTACCGGGCCATGAAGCTGCTGCCCCGGGGCGGATATCTGGCCACGTGCTCGTGCAGCCACTTCGCATCGGAGGCGCTGTTCATCAAGATGCTGCGGGACGCCGCCCGGGACGCGGGGGTGCAGCTGCGGCAGATCGAAGCACGGCAGCAGTGCGCCGACCACCCCATCCTGTGGGGCGTGGAGGAGACGAACTATCTGAAATTCTTTATTTTTCAGGTGGTGTGACGGGGTTTTTGTTGCCATCACGGCAAACGTGTGGTATTCTGTCTTTTATGGTATGTATCTGAAAAGGAGGGCGCTCCTTGGGACGTTTACAGGATAAGCGGCTGTTTCTGCTGGACATGGACGGGACCATCTATCTGGACGACCGGCTGTTCGACGGGGTAACGGCCTTTCTCTCCCGCATACGGGAGAAGGGCGGACGGTATCTGTTTTTGACCAACAACTCCTCCAAAGGCGTGGAGGGCTATATAGAAAAGCTGAACGGCATGGGCATCGCCACCGGGCGGGAGGACTACCTGACCTCAGTGGACGCGGCCGTCGACCTGCTGCGAAGGCGGTATCCGGGACGCCGGTGCTACGTGCAGGGCACCCGGTCCTTTTACGATCAGCTGGCAGCGGCGGGGATACCCGTCACCTGTGACCGGGAGGACGGCGCGGAGATCCTGCTCAGCGGCTTTGACCGGGAGCTGACGTTTCAGAAGCTGGAGGACGCCTGCATCCTTTTGAACCGGGGCGTCACCTGGCTGGCCACGAACCCGGACTGGGTGTGCCCCACCTGGTACGGCTCGGTACCGGACTGCGGCAGCGTATGCGAGATGCTGCACCGGGCCACCGGGCGGGAGCCGGAGTTCATCGGCAAGCCCCGGCCCGCCATGGTGCGGCTGGCGCTGGAGCGGACCGGGTATCCGCCGGAGGCGGCGGTGCTGCTCGGCGACCGGCTGTACACGGACATCGCCTGCGCGGTGAACGCCGGGATCGACAGCGTTTTCGTGCTGTCCGGCGAGGGGACACGGGACGACATTGAAAGAGACGGCATACGCCCCACATGGGTGTACGACGATATCAACGCGGTATTCCGCGCGTGGGAGGAGACACCATGAAGCTGAATTACAAGCGCACCATTCTGGTCGGCTTTGCCTTTTTCCTGATCTGCGCCTTCTGGCAGGCCTATGACAACACAGTGCCGCTGATCCTGACCAACAAATTCGGCATGAGCCAGACCTGGTCCGGCGTCATTATGGCGATGGACAACGTGCTGGCGCTGTTCCTGCTGCCGCTGTTCGGGCACATCTCTGACAAGTGCACCCACCCGAGAGGGCGGCGGACGCCGTTCATCGTGGTGGGCACGCTGATCGCGGCGGTGGCGCTGATCGCGCTGTCCTTCGCGGACAACGCGCAGCTGAAGCGGCTGGACAAGGTGTCCGCCATTGACGACCCGGCGGCGCTGACGGTCATCTATAACGAGCAGAAGGACGCCACGCTGCTGTCCCCCAGCGGCGAGAGCTTTATTCTGGGGCATAAATTCACGGAGGCGGAGTTCACCGCCATCCGCAGCCAGACCGTCAACGATGAGGGGAAGACCGTCACCGACCCGGCGTACACCAACTACGTGGTGCCGGCGCGGCAGGCCTGTGCCCGGGACACGGCGGCGGCCAACCCCGGCGCGCTGGTGGTGTTCGTGGCGCTGCTGCTCATCATTCTGCTGAGCATGGCCACGTTCCGTTCCCCGGCGGTGGCGCTGATGCCGGACGTGACACCCAAGCCCCTGCGGTCCAAAGCCAACGCCGTCATCAACCTGATGGGCTCCGCCGGCGGCATCATCGTGCTGGCGCTGGGCATGGTGTTCGCCACGGCGTCGGTGAGCAACAGCATGATGAGCTACACCGGGTACTTCGGCGTCATCGCGGCGCTGATGCTCGCGGCGCTGGTGGTGTTCATGCTGACGGTGCGGGAGCCGGAGTGGGCAAGGGAGATGCAGGCGCAGTCCGTGGCCGCGGGCGTTGAGAACGCAGAGGAGGCGGCGCACCCCAACGAGGGGCGGAAGCTGTCCGCTGATGAGGTGAAGAGCCTGCTGCTGATATTGCTGAGCATCGTACTGTGGTTCTTCGGCTACAACGCCGTGACCAGCAAATACTCGGTATACGCCAGCAACATCCTGCACAAGGACTACAACCTGACGCTGATCATCGCCCAGGCGGCGGCCATCGCGGCCTATCTGCCGGTGGGCTTCATCGCCGGGAAGATCGGGCGGAAGAAGACCATACTGGCCGGCGTGGTGATGCTGACCGTGGCCTTCGGCGTGGCCGGGTTCCTGACAGCGGACAGTCCCTCGGCACTGATGAACGCCATGTTCGCCCTGGCGGGCATCGCCTGGGCCACCATCAACGTCAACTCCTTCCCCATGGTGGTGGAGCTGGCCTCCGGCGGCGATGTAGGCAAGTACACAGGCTTTTACTACACGGCCTCCATGGCGGCGCAGGTGGCCACGCCCATGGTGTCGGGACTGCTGATGGACAAATTTGGGATGCACGTGCTGTTCCCCTACGCGGCGGTGTTCACGGCGCTGGCCTTTGTGACCATGCTGTTCGTGAAGCACGGCGACAGCAGGGAGGTGCCGAAGCAGACTGCCGCGGCGGGCACAGAGGACGCCGGGGCTATTGACAATACGGTGGAGGAGCTGACAAACGACTGATGAAAGCGATCATAATTATCATTATTGTACTGCTGGTGCTGTTCTGGCTGTATCTGCTGTGCCTGCGGTGCCGGCGGGGCAAGATGGACCAGGCGTATTTCCGGCAGTGGCGGTATGCCCACCGGGGCCTGCATGACAGGGAGAAGGGTATACCGGAGAACTCCATGGCGGCGTTCAAGCGGGCGGCGGCCAACGGCTTCGGCGCGGAGCTGGACGTGCACCTGATGAAGGACGGCAAGCTGGCCGTGATCCACGATGCCTCCCTGCTGCGGACAGCGGGCGCGGACGTGGAGATCGAGGACCTGACCGCGGAGGCGCTGGACCAGTACCCGCTGGAGGGAACGGAGCAGAGGATCCCCCTGCTGGAGGAGGTACTGCCGCTGTTCACGGACCGGGCGCCGCTGATCGTGGAGCTGAAGGCAGAGCGCGGCAACGCCGAGGCGCTGGCCGCGGCGGCCAGCAGGGTGCTGAAGAAGTACAAGGGCGCGTACTGCGTGGAGTCCTTCGACCCCCGGTGCCTGATGTGGCTGTGGCAGAACGAGCCGGATATCCTGCGGGGACAGCTGAGCGAGGATTTCTCCGCCCACGGGGACGCGCAGCATCTGCCGGGCGGTATCCGGTGGATCCTGGCGAACCTGCTGCTGAACGTGCGGACGCGGCCGGACTTCATCGCCTATCGGTTTGAGGACCGGGGCAATCTATCCCTGCGGCTGTGCCGGGGCTTCTACAAGGTGCAGGAGGCCAGCTGGACCGTGCGGGACAGGGAGACTATGGAAAAGGCCGAGGCGGCCGGGAACCTGGTCATCTTTGAACATTTTGACCCCAGGGGGTAACGGACTATGCGCGTGATCACGGGAACTGCCAGAGGCAGAGTTCTGAAGGAGCTGGAGGGGCTGGAGACACGGCCCACCACCGGCAAGGTGAAGGAGAGCCTGTTCTCCATCATACAGTTCGACATTGAGGGCCGGCGGGTGCTGGACCTGTTCGCCGGTACCGGACAGCTGGGCATCGAGGCCCTGAGCCGGGGCGCGGCGGAGTGCGTGTTCATCGACCGGCGGGCGGACGCGGTGAAGCTGATACAGGAAAATCTGGCGCTGTGCCGCCTGGCGGACAGGGCCAGGGTGCGGCAGGGGGACGCGCTGCCGTATCTTCGCAGCGGGGAGAAGTTCGACATCGTGTTCCTGGACCCGCCCTACGCCAGCGGGCTCTTGCAGCAGGCGCTGACGGATATCGCAGCGTTTGACATTTGCCGTGCACATGGTATAATCATAGCAGAGAGCGCGGTGGATACGGTGCTGCCGGAGATGCCCGCGCCCTATGCCCTGTATCGGGAGTACAGATACGGCAAGATCAAGCTGACGGTGTATCATCGCGGCGGAAATGAGGATACGGAATGAATATCGCCATTTACCCCGGCAGCTTTGACCCCATCACGCTGGGACACCTGGATATCATCCGCCGGGCGGCGTGGTGCTTTGACAAGGTGTGCGTGTGCGTGATGGTGAACTGCCAGAAGCAGCAGCCTATGTTCACGCCGGAGCGCCGGCTGGAGCTGATCCGCCAGTCCGTGGCGGGTATCCCCAACGTGGAGGTGGAGAACTGGTCCGGGCTGCTGGCGGACTTCGTCCGCAGCAAGGACGCGCACATTCTGGTGAAGGGCGTGCGGAACTGCGCCGACTGGGAGCTGGAGGCCCAGATGGCGCGCATCAACGGCGGTATCTGTCCCGGGCTGGAGACGGTGCTGCTGCCCGCCAGTGCGGCGTATGAGCACTTCAGCTCCACCATGGTGCGGGAGATGATCCGCTACCACCAGCCATTGGAAAAGTATGTACCGGCGCCGGTCGCCGAGGAATTGATGCGGCAGCGGGGTTGAGCCTCCCGGCGCCGACAAAAAGAAAGGAACGGACCGCACTATGGAAGAGAAAGATGTACAGCGCCTGTTGGATATGCTCTACGGCATGATCGACGAGGCAAAAAGCGTGGCCTTCAGCTCTGACAAATGTATCATCGTCCGGGACGAGGCGCTGGATCTGCTGGATGAGATCCGGGCCAAGCTGCCTCTGGAGCTGAAAAAGGCCCAGGAGCTGATCGCCGCCCGCAGCGAATATGTGGCCGGGGCCAAGAAGGAGGCGCAGGAGGTACTGCGTCAGGCGGAGCTGGATGCCCGCACCATCGTGTCCGAGAGTGAGACACTGCAGCTGGCACGCCAGAAGAGCAGCGAGATCATCCGCCGGGCCGAGGACCGCAGCAAGGAGCTGTATCACGTGGCCAACACCTACACCGAGGACGCGCTGCGCCGCACCGAGGAGGCCATCCAGGCCGCACTGACAGAGGTGCAGGAGTCCCGGGCGCGGTTCCGGGCCGCCAGCAAGGAGCAGATGCAGGCCCAGCGCCAGCAGCTGAACGAGTCCGCCGCCGAAAAAAGCGAGGGCCAGCGCTGAGCGCTCCCCTCCCCCACACAGTATTTACGTTGACCGCCGCAGGCAGAGCCTGCGGCGGTCCGTCTTTTCGGACGGAAAGCAAGGCCGGTCCCGACCGGCGGCAAACGCCGCTGCCGCCGCGGTATCCGGCGGCAGTTATAAGCTTTGTGGAAAATCTATAAAATTCACGTAAATTTTTCTGCGATTTCCACAAGAAATCCTCATCTTGTGTTAACAGGCTCCGGCGGGCACAAAATCTTGTGCCCGCTGGAGTTTTCCGTTTATGTTCATCGAACAAGCGTTTCAAAAAGTGGAAAAATTTGGCCGAAAACCGGCGGAATATCTGGCTTTTGCCGTGGCGGTAGACATAATTTTCCCTTGCAATTTTGCCAGGGATTATGTATACTAACCTCGTTAGTGGTGAATTGTGGGGGTAATATCCATATTTGTGGGGGATATTCCCACGGTTTTCCACCGGGGACTATTTTTTTCGGAAGGAGGCGGACCCATGACCGGTCAGTATGCACACACGATCGACGCCAAGGGGCGCCTCTTTATTCCCGCCGCGCTGCGGAAGGAGCTGGGCCAGACGTTCCACATCACCGTGGGACAGGACCACTGCCTGTCGGTGTACTCCGATGAGAGCTGGGCGGCGTTTATGGACAAGCTGAAGGCGCTGTCCTACAACGAGGTAAAAAAGCTGCGGGCGCTGTTCGCCTACGCGGCGGACTGCGAGCCGGACGGCCAGGGACGCATCCTCATCCCCGCCAAGCTGCGGGAGTATGCGGGGCTGACCAGGGAGGTCGTGGTCATCGGCAGCTTTGACCGGGCGGAGATCTGGGACGCTGAGCGCTGGGCCGCCGTGGAGAACGACGCCTTCGCCTCCGGCGAGCTGGAGAGCGCCATGGCGGAGATGGGCCTGTGAGCACCGTGACGCAGGAGAAGGACTACGGCCATGTGCCGGTGCTGCTGCACGAGTGCCTGGACGCGCTGGCCATCAAGCCCGACGGCATCTATGTGGACGGCACGCTGGGCCGGGCGGGTCACTCGCTGGAGATCGTAAAACGGCTGACCACCGGACGGCTCATCGGCATCGACCGGGATGAGACGGCCATTGCTGCCGCGCAGGAGCGTCTGGCGGACTACGGGGACCGGGTGACGCTGGTCCACAGCAATTTTGACCGCATCGGCGACATCCTCGCCGACTTGCACATAGACGGGGCGGACGGTATGCTGTTCGACCTGGGTGTCTCCTCCCCACAGCTGGATGACGCGGAACGGGGCTTCAGCTATATGCACGACGCGCCGCTGGATATGCGGATGGACCGGACGGCGTATCTCACCGCCCGGGAGGTGGTGAACAGCTGGAGTTATGAGGAGCTGCGGCGCATCCTGTTTGAGTACGGCGAGGAGCGCTACGCGCCGGCCATCGCCAAGCGGATCGTACAGCACCGGGAGCAGCAGCCTATCGAGACGACGCTGGAGTTGGTGGACATCATCAAGTCCGCTATGCCGCCACAGGCGCTGCGGGAGAAGCAGCACCCGGCCAAGCGGAGCTTTCAGGCCATACGCATCGCCGTCAACGGCGAACTGGACGCCCTGCCGCCCATGCTGGAGGCGGCCGCGGCGCATCTGAACACAGGCGGGCGCCTGGCGGTGATCTCTTTCCACTCGCTGGAGGACCGGATCATCAAGAAGACCTTGCAGGAGCTGGCCACCGGCTGCATCTGCCCGCCGGAGTTCCCGGTGTGCGTATGCGGCAGGAAGCCGAAGCTGAAGCTGGTGAGCCGGAAGCCCATCGTATCCGGCGAAGAGGAATTGGCGCACAACCCCCGCGCACGCAGCGCCAAGCTGCGGGTGGCGGAGAAGGTATAACAGCAAAGCATCGGCGGAAAAGAACCACATCCGGCGAGTTATTTTTCGCCGAGACGCGGCGCAGACGTGCAGCCATACTTTGTGTATGGCAAGCGGCTGCAACAAAGTATCGGCGGAAAAGAACCACATCCGGCGAGTTATTTTTCGCCGAGACGCGGCGCAGACGTGCAGCCATACTTTGTGTATGGCAAGCGGCTGCAACAAAGTATCGGCGGAAAAGAACCGACGGAGGAAGGAGGGAGTTTTACATGGCCAACTATCGTCACGGCGCCACCTACGGCAGCCTGGCATATGATCTGGACGCGCTGGCGCGGGAAAAGCAGCTGGACGAGGCCGGAAAGCTCCCCCAGAAGAAGGTACGGCCGGCGCAGCCGGAGGTACAGCCGGTACAGCGGCGGCAGAGCGCGGCACGGGCCGCGGTGCGGCCCTCCCCTGTTCTGCTGCTGGGAACGGTGCTGGTGGTGGGCATGGTCATCGCGCTGATGCTGTGCTATGTGAAGCTGACCGGCATTTCCGATAATGTGTCCTCCATCAAGCGGGAGATCTCCGCCCTGGAGGAGGAGCACGTGGCGCTGCTGACGGCGTATGAGCGCACCTTCGATCTGGCCACCGTGAAGTCGGCGGCGGAGGCGGCGGGTATGTCCAAGCCCAGCAGCGGCCAGATACAGTACATCGACCTGTCCGGTGCGGACAGCGTGGAGGTGTACGCCGCGGGCGGCGCGGCGGCGCTGAACGGCTTTACCGAAAAGGCAGAGTCGCTGTGGGCGTATGTACTGGAATATTTCCGCTGAGGGAAAGTATAGTATAAGCGCGAGGAGTAAGAAGGCGACTTCTTGCTCCTTGCTTGGTCTATAACAGCAGGGCGCGGCGGCGCCGGAGCAGGGTCCGACGGCAAAACAGGAGGCACTATCGTGGCAGAAAACCAAAATTCCAACCGAAAAAACGAGAACGTACGGCGGGCCAATCGGATCATTCAGACCCGATCCTTTGTACTGATGATCCTGATGGGCGTCGTGATGTTCGTGCTGCTGTTTTTCCGGCTGTTCGACCTGCAGATCACCCGGCATGAGGAATTGCAGGGCAAGGCTGTGAACCAGCAGACACGGCGGACGGTGGTGACGGCTAACCGGGGCACCATCTATGACGCCGGCGGCAACATTCTGGCGATCTCCTCCAGCGCGGAGACCATCATTCTCTCCCCGCTGGAGATCGACAACGCGGTGAACGACACGGAAGATCCCGTCAGCTGGACGAAGGAGTCGCTGGCGGCAGGGCTGGCGGAGATCCTGGGCAAGGACGCCTCGGCCATCCGGAAACGGATGGACAACGTGAAGTCCCAGTATGAGGTCATACAGCTGCGGGCGGACGAGGACACGGCGGCCAAGGTGCGCTCGTATGTGGACGAGAACAAGATCGCGGGCGTACACCTGGTGGCGGACACGAAGCGGTACTATCCCTACGGCTCGCTGGCGGCGCAGGTCATCGGCTTCGTGGGCGACGAGAACACGGGGCTGTATGGGCTGGAGTCCTATTACGAGAAGGAGCTGGAGGGGCAGAGCGGACTGGTCATCTCCTCCAAGGATCAGGCGGAGAACGATATGCTGTATACCTATGAGCAGTATTTCGCCGCCAAGAACGGCAGCGACCTGACGCTGACGCTGGACACCACCATCCAGTACTATCTGGAAAAGGGCATCGAGAGCATGGTGGATAAGTTCTCCGCCGCCAACGGCGCCAGCGGCATCGTGATGGACGCCAAGACCGGCGGCATACTGGCCATGGCGTCGTATCCCAACTACGATCTGAACGACTTTCTGACCGTCAGCGACCAGACGCTGCAGGAGCGTATCGAGCGCGGGGAGAGCACCGTGGCCGATATGCAGCTGCTGCAATGGCGCAACAAGGCGCTGAACGACACCTACGAGCCGGGCTCCACATTTAAGATCCTGACCCTGTCTGCGGCGCTGGAGGAGGGCGTGGTGGATAAGACCACCACCGTCAACTGCAGCGGCAGCGTGAATATCTCCGGCTATACCATCCACTGCTCCAACAAGAACGGCCACGGCCTGCAAACACTGGTGCAGTCGGTGGGGAATTCCTGCAACCCGGCGTTCATCAACTACGGGCTGCGGATCGGCAGCGAGAAATTCTACGAGTATATGCGGTCCTTCGGACTGATGAACACCACGGGCATCGACCTGGGCGGCGAGGCCGTGGGCGTGTTCGCCGCGGACAGCAGCTTCACCCAGCTGGATCTGGCCTGCTACGCCTTCGGCCAGAACTTCACCGTGACGCCCCTGGCGCTGATCGCGGCGCAGGCGGCCTGCATCAACGGTGGGTATCTGCACACACCGTATCTGGTGGAGCGCATCACCGATAGCGACGGGAACGTGACCTATCGCCACGACGACACGCCGGTGCGGCAGGTCATCAGCGAGCAGACCTCCGCCACGGTGCGGGAGTGTCTGGAATACGTGGTGGCCAGCGGCACCGGCAAGAACGGCCAGGTGGCGGGCTACCGCATCGGCGGCAAGACCGGCACGGCCGATAAGGGCCAGACCGGCGACGTGGTGGTGTCGTTCCTGTGCTTCGCGCCGGCGGACGACCCGCAGGTCATTATGCTCATCACCATGGACACCCCCAGCCGCGCCACGGGGACCTACGTCTCCGGCGGCAACATGGTGGCACCCACCGCCAGCACCGTCATGGCGGAGATCCTGCCCTATCTGGGCGTGGAGCCCAGCTACTCCGCCGAGGAGCTGCTGGGCATGGACACCACGGTGCCCAACGTCATCGGCATGAGCGTTGAGGAGGCCAAGGCGAAGCTGAAGGACCGCGCGCTGAGCTATAAGATCGTGGGCGACGGCGAGACCATCACCGACCAGACGCCGGCCGGCGGCGCCATCATCCCCGGCAAGTCCAGCGTTATCCTGTACGTCGGCGAGGAGAAGTCCACGGACAAGTGCGTGGTGCCGCATCTCATCGGCAAGACGCCCTCAGAGGCCAACACCACCGCCACGGCGGCAGGGCTGCTGATACGGTTCTCCGGCACCACGGGCAGCGAGTCCAGCTCCGTCCGGGTACTGAGCCAGTCCATCGACGAGGGTACAGAGGTGGAGGCCGGCACGGTCATCACCGTGCAGCTGGGCGACACGTCCGTGACGGACTGACGCCACACGTTTTGCGCCCAACAGAGCACACGGTTCCCTTTTGTCCGCGGACGAAATGTGGTAGAATAGTGTGTATACCATTACGCACAGACGCAAAGGAGAGTTGATGATGAAACTGCGTGAGCTGTTGAACGGGCTGGATATTCTGGAAACAAACGCCGAGCTGGATAGCGACATCCGGGAGGTACGGTACGACTCGCGGCTGGTGGAATCGGGCGATCTGTTCATCGCCGTCACCGGCGCGGAGACGGACGGACATAAGTATATTCCCATGGCACGGGAGAAGGGCGCCGCGTGCGTGCTGTGCGAGCGCGCGCCGGAGGACGGCGCGCCCTTCGTCCGGGTGGCGGACAGCCGCCGGGCGCTGGCGGTGGTGGGCGGCAATCGCTTTGATCACCCCGCACGGGAGATGACCATGATCGGCATCACCGGCACCAGCGGCAAGACCACCAGCACCTACCTCATCAAGAACATTCTGGAACAGAAGGCCGGGGCCAAGGTGGGCCTGATCGGCACGATACAGAATATGATCGGCGACCGGGTGCTGCACACCGAGCGCACCACGCCGGAGTCCTTCGAGCTGCAGAAGCTGCTGCGGGAGATGGCCGACGCGGGCTGCACCCATGTGGTGATGGAGGTGTCCTCCCACGCGCTGATGCTGGACCGGGTGTACGGCATACCCTTCGCGGTGGGCATTTACACCAACCTGAGCCGGGACCATCTGGACTTCCACAAGACCATGGAGGCCTATTGCGACGCCAAGGCGCTGCTGATGCGGCAGTGCGACGTGGGCATCTACAACGCCGACGACCCGTGGGCGGAACGGCTGATGGCCGATGCCACCTGCCCACGGCGTTTTTCCTACTCTGTAAACGGTCAGGCGGACCTGATGGCGAAGAACGTGGCGCTGGAGCCCGGCAGTGTGGATTTTGACGCGGAGGCGGACACGGAATGGTGCCACGTCCACGTGGGCATACCGGCGCTGTTCACCGTGTACAACACGCTGGACGCCATGGCCTGCTGCTGGAACCTGGGCGTGCCGCTGGCGGAGTGCGCCGACGCACTGGCGAAGAACCACGGCGTGAAGGGCCGGATGGAGATCATCCCCACGCCGGGAACGGGCTACACCGTGCTGAACGACTATGCCCACAAGCCGGACGCGCTGGAAAAGGTGCTGCAATCCGCCAAGGCCTTCGCCAAGGGGCGGGTGGTGGCGCTGTTCGGCTGCGGCGGCGACCGGGATAAGACGAAGCGGCCCGTGATGGGTGAGATCGGCGCAAGGCTGGCAGACTTTGTCATCGTCACCAGCGACAACCCCCGGACGGAGAAGCCGGAGGCCATTATCGACGACATTCTGGTGGGACTGAAGGGCTATGACACACCCTATGCGGTGATCCCCGACCGGGTGACCGCCATTCACTACGCCATGGACCACGCCCAGCCGGGCGACGTGATCGTACTGGCCGGCAAGGGCCACGAGGATTACCAGGAGATCGACCACAAGCACTATCCCATGGATGAACGGGTCATCGTGGCCGAGCACCTGAAGGAAACGCAGAAATAAAGAAAAGACCTCCGCGCGGCGCGGAGGGAAGGAGCAAGATAGTATGGGAATTATGGAGATCGTGCTGCCTGTCGCGGTATGCTTTATCGTCACCGCCATCGCAGGCAAGCTGCTGATACCGGCGCTGGTAAAGCTGAAGGCGGGACAGTCCATCAAGGAGATCGGGCCCTCCTGGCACATGACGAAGCAGGGCACCCCCACCATGGGCGGGCTGATGTTCATTATCGGCATCGGCCTCACCATCGTCGTGTTGGGCTGGCAGCGGATGATGGCCGGCAGCTTCGTACACCTGTATGTGTACCTGTTCGCGCTGGTATTCGGCGTTATCGGATATATCGACGACTATCAGAAGGTGAAGCACCACCAGAACACCGGCCTGACCGCGCCGCAGAAGTTTATTTTGCAGCTGGCGGCGGCGGTGGCGTTCCTGTGCCTGATGCGGTACGAGGGGATGCTGAGCCCCAACCTGTATATTCCCTTCTGGAACACCCACATCGTGCTGCCGTGGATCGTGTATCTGGTGTTCGCGGCCTTTGTGATCGTGGGCACCGTCAACGCCGTGAATATCACGGACGGTCTGGATGGACTGAGCAGCAGTGTGACCGTGCCGGTGGGCCTGTTCTTCCTGGTGATGGCGGTGATCTGGCCCGGCTTCGAGCAGCTGGGGCTGTTCTCCGGCGCGCTGGTGGGCGGTCTGCTGGGGTTCCTGCTGTATAACCACTATCCGGCCAAGGTGTTCATGGGCGATACGGGGTCGCTGTTTCTGGGCGGCGCCGTGGCGGCGCTGGCCTTCGCCTATGATATGCCGCTGGTGCTGATCCTGGTGGGCATCGTGTATATCTGCGAGACACTGAGCGACATTATCCAGGTGGGCTATTTCAAACTGACCCACGGCAAGCGCATCTTCAAGATGGCGCCGCTGCACCATCACTTCGAGATGTGCGGCTGGAAGGAGACCAAGGTGGTGGCGGTGTTCACCGCCGTCAGTGTCATAGGCTGCGTCATCGCCTATCTGGCCGTGTGCCAGCGCTTCAGCTTCTAAGGCTTCGCACTATTTCCACAGGGAAGGAGGGAGACTATGACACGGGAGGAACAGCGCGCCCGGAAGGCCCAGCAGGAACGGATGCGGCAGGTGGAACGCCGGCATAAGGAAGCCGCCCGCGGGCAGATGGATCTCCCCTTCCTGATCCTGACGCTGCTGCTGACGGTCATCGGCCTGATCATGCTGTTTTCCGCCAGCTTTCCCCGGGCCTATTACGACACCGGGGACGGCACCTACTACTTCAAGCGGCAAGCCATCTTCGCGGCCATCGGCCTGGTGGCCATGTTCGTGGTCAGCAAGATCAACTACCAGCGCTGGCGCGGCGCGGGACGGCTGCTGGTGGGGCTTGCGCTGTTTCTGCTGATACTGGTCATTATCCCCCACAACCCGCTGGCCATCACCGCCAACAGAGCCACGCGCTGGCTGGGCATCAAGGGCGTGTTCCAGTTCCAGCCGTCGGAGATCGCCAAGTTAGCGGTCATCGTGTACTTCTCCGACACCATCTCCAAAAAGCGGGAGAAGATGCTGACCTGGCGGCAGGGCATACTGCCCTATGTGGCGCTGCTGGCGGTCATCGGCGTGCTGATGATGCTGGAGCCCCACCTGTCGGGCACCGTCCTGATCTTCGCCACCGGCGCGGTGCTGATGATCGTGGGCGGCATACAGGGCTGGCTGGTGGCGGTGGGCGTCGGCGGCGTCAGCGCGCTGGGCTTTCTGTTCATCAAGCTGGCGGAGGCCGGCGTCATCCGATACGGCGCGGCGCGCATCGAGATGTGGCACAACCCGTGGGAGGACTATTACGGCGACGGCTACCAGCTGGCGCAGAGCCTGATCACCATCGGCTCCGGCGGCCTGCTGGGCGTGGGACTGGGCCGGGGACGGCAGAAATTCCTGTACCTGCCGGAGCAGTACAACGACTTCATCTTTTCCGTGATCTGCGAGGAGCTGGGACTGATCGGCGCATGCGTTATCATGCTGATCTTCTCCATGCTGATACTGCGGGGCTTCTGGATCGCGCTCCACGCCCGGGACCGGTTCGGCGCGCTGCTGACGGTGGGCGTGATGACCCATCTGGCCTTGCAGACATTTCTGAACATCGCCGTGGTGTCGGGCTTTGTCCCCACCACGGGCATCTCCCTCCCCTTCTTCAGCTACGGCGGCACGGCGCTGTGTTTGCAGCTGGTGGAGATGGGCATCGTGCTGAGCGTATCGCGACAGATACCGGCGGCACGGGCGGGATAAAAGCACAGGATTTGACAACATTCCGTATTTTATTGCAGGAAAACTACTATTCGTATCAAAATATAGAGGTCGGACCGCCGCGGCGGTTCCAGGGAGCAGCAGAATGAGAGTGATATTTACCTGCGGCGGCACCGCGGGACACGTAAACCCTGCCCTTGCGTTGGCGGGGTATATGAAGGAGAAGGCCCCGGAGACGGCCGTGCTGTTCGTGGGCACGCCCACGGGCATGGAGCGCGAGCTGGTGGCCAAGGCGGGGTACGACTACGCCGCGGTGGAGGTCAGCAGCTTTCAGCGGAAGCTGAATGCGGCGGGCATACGCCACAACCTGCACACGGTGCGGGTGCTGGCGTCCTCCGGACGGCAGGCGCGGGCCATCCTGCGGGATTTCAAGCCCGACCTGGTGGTGGGCACCGGCGGCTATGCCAGCTATCCCATGGTGAAGGCGGCGGCCAGGGCGCACCTCCCCACGGCAGTGCATGAGAGCAACATGGTACCGGGGCTGACCACGAAGCTGCTGGAAAGCTACGCCGATGTCATCATGGTGGGCTTTGAGGACTGCCGCCAGCACTACAAGCACCCGGAGCGCATCGCCGTCACCGGGACGCCGGTGCGGGGGGATTTCTTCCGGCTGAGCCGGGAGGAGGCCCGGAAAAAGCTGGGCTTTGACGACGAGGCACCCCTTGTGGTATCCTTTTGGGGAAGTCTGGGCGCCAGCCACATGAACGAGTGCATGGCGGACTTCTTCCGCCGGGAGGACGCAGAGGGCTATCCCTTCCGCCACATCCACGCGGTGGGCAAGGGCGGCTGGGAGGCCATGGAGCAGAAGCTGCGGGAGCTGGGCCTGCCCAAGTCCGACCGGCTGGACGTGCGGCAGTATATCTATGACATGGACGTGGTGATGGCGGCGGCGGACGTGGTGCTGTGCCGCGCCGGGGCCTCCACCATCAGTGAGCTGACGGCGCTGGGCAAGCCCACGGTGATGGTGCCGTCACCCTATGTGACCAACAACCACCAGGAGAAGAACGCGCGGCTGCTGGAAAAGCACGGCGGCGCGGTGGTCATCACGGAGCCGGAGAGCACCGGCGACGGGCTGTACGACGCCGTGAGCGCCATTCTCTCCGATAATGAAAAACGCACCTCCATGGCCCGGGCCATGAAGGAGCTGGGTATCCCCGACGCCACGGCGCGTATCTACGACACGGTCATGGCGCTGGTGCGGAAGTAAGGGAGTCACCCCTCTCCCCTGTCCGTTCATACAATGGCGTAGCTGTTGGATGGACGGGAAAGGGAGGGCACATGAGGTATATCACCATAGAGGGCGGCACGCCGCTGCGGGGCGAGGTAGCGGTGCAGGGCGCGAAAAACAGCGTACTGCCCATTCTGGCCGCCACGCTGCTCAGCGGAGACGTATGCCGCATTGAGGGCTGTCCGCACCTGAGCGATGTGGACTCGGCGGCAGATATCCTGCGGTACTTAGGCTGCGCCGTGCAGTGGGACGGAGACGACCTGCTGGTGGACAGCACCACACTGACGCGGTGCGACATACCCCAGACGCTGATGCGGCGGATGCGGTCGTCGGTGATCTTTCTGGGGGCGATACTGGCGCGGTGCGGCTGGGCGGAGTTGAGCTATCCCGGCGGGTGCGAGCTGGGGCCGCGGCCCATCGACCTGCACCTGGCGGCCCTGCGGGCGCTGGGGGCGGACATTGACGACGCGGGCGGGACCCTGCGGTGCCGGGCGCGGAAGCTGACCGGCTGCCAGATCGTGCTGGCCACGCCCAGCGTGGGCGCCACGGAAAACGCCATGCTGGCGGCCTGCGGCGCGGAGGGCGAGACGGTGATCTGCAATGCGGCACGGGAACCGGAGATCGCGGACTTACAGGACTTTTTGTGCGCCATGGGCGCGGAGGTGCGGGGCGCGGGCGGCTCGGTCATCACGGTGTCGCCGAAGCGCCCGCTGCACGGGTGCGTGCACCGGGTGATACCGGACCGGATCGTAGCGGCCACCTATCTGTGCGCGGCGGCAGCCGCCGGCGGAGAGGTCACGCTGCGGAACGCGGAACACCGGCACCTGGCGGCGGTGACCACGGTACTGGATCAGGCGGGCTGCGGCGTCCGCTGCGGCGAGGGGTACATACAGTTGGTGCGGACAGGGCCGCTGCGGGCCGTACCGCCGGTGCGGACGGCGCCGTATCCGGGGTTCCCCACCGACTGCCAGGCCATACTGATGGCGGCGCTGCTGCAGGCGCAGGGCACCACGGTGTTTGTGGAGAATATCTTTCAGAGCCGGTACCGGCACGTGCCGGAGCTGGCGCGCATGGGCGCGGACATCCGGACCGAGGGGCGGGTGGCAGTGGTGTGCGGCACGGAACGGCTGCACGGCACGGAGGTCGTGGCCACCGACCTGCGGGGTGGGGCGGCGCTGGCGGTAGCCGGGCTGGCCGCCGAGGGCGTGACCACGGTGCAGGGCATCGGCCACATCCAGCGGGGCTACGCGGACCTAGCCGGGGACCTGCGGGCGCTGGGCGCCCGGATCACAGAGCAATAGACGAGACAACGAGAACAGCGGAGGAGCACGGACGATGGCAAGGCGCAGACGGTACAACCATAAGCGGCGGAGAGGAAGCCTGAGCTTCCTCTACAAGCTGCTGGCTTTTGTGCTGATCTGCACCGCCATCTCTCTGGCTCTGACGCTGTTTTTCCGTATACGCAGTATCGAGGTCAGCGGCAATGACCGCTATACCCGGCAGGAGATCATCGACGCGGCGGGGGTCAATGAGGGGGACAATATGTTCCTGATGAACAAGTACAGCGCGGCGGAGCGCATCCGCAAGGCGCTGCCGTATATCGAGACGGTGCAGTTCCGGCGGTCGCTGCCGGACGGGCTTTCCATCATCGTGACGGAGTGCGCGGACCCGGCGGCCATCGTGCAGGACGGGAAAGCGTACCTGCTGTGCAACACGGGGAACATCGTGGACGAGGTAACGCCCGCTGCCGCGAAGCAACGGATGCAGGTAAAGGGCCTGACGCTGACAGACCCGGCGGTGGGTCAGCCGGCAAAGGCGGCGGAGGGACAGGCGCTGGCGCTGGAGCAGCTGCTGACGCTCATGCAGGCGCTGGACCAGCGCGGCATGACGGCGGACGTATCGCTGCTGGATATGAGCGACCCGGCACAGCTGACGCTGCGGTATCTGGAACGGTTCGACGTGCAGCTGCCCCGGGAGGCCGACTACGGCTACAAGCTGGATTATCTGATGGCCGTGGTGGAGAAGTTGGAGGTCAACGAAAAGGGCGTTATCAATATGATGCAGGAGGGGAAGGCACGGTTCATTCCGGAGTGATGCCGCGCGTACCGCACCGCATCGGGGACGCTGCGTAGGTACTTCATGCTCCCGGCACAAAACTTTTTCGGTAAATTAAGTGCTTGCACTTGACGCTTGCGCCAATTCGTAATACAATACAAGATATAGCATTTACCAGGAGATAATCCGTCATTTTCATACAAATTATGGCAGGAGGAGCAGACATGGCTTTTGGATTGGAAACCGGCCCGGAGAACGTTGTCAGCATCAAGGTCGTGGGCGTAGGCGGCGGCGGAAACAACGTGGTCAACCGCATGGTACGCGGTGGCGCGCAGGGCGTTGATTTTGTCGCAGTCAACACAGACAAGCAGGCGCTGAATGCCTCCAGCGCTACCTATAAAATTCAGATCGGCGAGAAGCTGACCGGCGGTAAGGGTGCGGGTTCCAACCCGGATGTGGGCCGCAAGGCCGCGGAGGAGAGCCGCAACCAGATGGCCAAGGCGCTGGAAAACACCGACATGGTGTTCATCACCGCCGGCATGGGCGGCGGCACCGGCACCGGCGCGGCACCCGTGGTGGCTGAGATCGCCCGGGAGGCAGGCATTCTGACCGTGGGCGTGGTGACCAAGCCCTTCGGCTTTGAGGGACGCCGCCGCATGACCCAGGCGGAACAGGGCATCGAGGAGCTGCGGAGCAAGGTGGACTCGCTGGTCATCATCCCCAACGAGCGTCTGAAATACGCCACCGACCAGAAGATCACCTTTGCCAACGCCTTTGAGATCGCGGACGACGTGCTGCGCCAGGCGGTGCAGTCCATCTCTGACCTGATCCGCGACACCGGGTTCATCAACCTGGACTTCGCGGACGTGACCGCCATTATGAAGGACGCGGGTCTGGCCCACATGGGCGTGGGCCGCGCGGCCGGCAAGGGCAAGGCCGAGGAGGCCGCCAAGATGGCCATTTCCTCCCCCCTGCTGGAGACCTCTATCAACGGTGCACGGGGCGTGCTGATCAACGTCACCGGCTCCATGGACATCGGTCTGGAGGAGGTGGAGCAGGCCGCCACGCTGGTGCAGCAGGCGGTGCATCCCGACGCGCTGACTATCTTCGGCGCCGCCTTCGACGAGACGCTGGACGATGAGATCCGCGTGACCGTCATCGCCACGGGCTTTGACGAGGCGCAGCAGGCCGCCAATGCCGCTGCTGTGACCCAGCCCGCACAGACGGAGAACAGCGGCGCGCCCCAGCCCCTGGACGAGGTGAAGGGTGAGCAGGGTCAGGACGAGATGGACAAGTCCTTCGACGAGATCCTGCGGATATTCAATAAGGATAAGTTCTGAGAAACAGGCCCCCCGGCTTCGCCGGAGGGCCTGTCTATATAGAGCAAATAGCCTCCCCCACAGGGGAGGCTTTTGTATCACCATTGTGCAAGGTCAACGGGAACGACGACCTCTTTATCCATGCCGGAGAAGATCAGGTAAGTCTCCTCCGTACGCTCCTCCATCGGCGACAGGTCATACGTGCATATGAACACATTGTCGTCGGTGTCTGAAACGACAACATCCTCGGGATAGCACCAGTTTTCAAAGCCGTCATCGTCCACCCAGATAAGGTCGGGGAAGGTCTGGTAGTCCCCCTCCTCCACCACATAGGCCAGCAGGGACAGGTTCTCGTGGTCCAGCTCGGTATAGGCCACCACGAAGGCACCGCCCTCCAAGGTGAAGCATTCGCCCATCTCCGCGTACTCCCGCGCCGACGCTACCGCCTCACCGACGTACTCCGGAGAGCTCCAGTCGTAGTCGGGCATCGGCTCATTGCGGTCAAAGATGTCACCGGACACGCCGCGCAGCGTGTTGATGAGCACGATCAGGACGCTTACCGCGATCACAGCGCCTATCACACCGGAAGCGGCATTCTTCTTCGGTACGTGCCACTGGATATGGGGCCGGGGGCGGCGGGTCTGGTTTTCATAGCAAACCTTCTCTTCGTGGCACTCCTTCTGCTCGTAGCAGACCTTCTCCTGTTCGGCGTAGTGGACGTCGCCGCCGGCGTCCACCCACTCCCGGCGGGGCGGGCGGTTATAGGCACCGCATTTGGGGCAGAAGCCCTCACGGGAATCATAGGTCTTGCCGCAGGCCTTGCAGCGGATGGCAGGCATAGGCGGTCCTCCCTTCTGTGTGTTTGGATCTATTATACAGCAGATCGGGCAGATTGTCTATCAGCCTTGAGTTGCGGCGGAAAAAAAGGTGAGAAACCTGAAGTTGCACCGCGCGGACGCGCCCACCCCGTCGGGGTGGGCGCGTCTGCTTATTCCACTAAGCCGTATTTGATCTTGATGCGGTCCAGCTTCTCCAGCATGGGCTCCGCCAGCACCAGCAGGAAGAAAACTGTGGCTGCGGCGTGGACGCAGTCCATGGGAAAGCCGGTGACATAGTAGGCGGCGATGACCTTCCACTCCAGCGTGCGGGCATAGAGCAGGGCGGAGACGGGGTTCATGATGCCGCCGTAGATGAGCACAGCGGAGATGGCCCCGAAGACGCACAGGGCGGCGCGGCTGCGGCGCAGCCAGCCCCGGCGGAACAATACGCCCGCCAGGAAGCCGATGATGCCCATGGCGAACATCTGGAAGGGCGTCCAGGGGCCCTGGGAGAACAGAACGTTGCTGGCCAGCATGGTCATGGCGCCCACCAGGAAGCCGGTCTCGCCGCCCAGGGCCACGCCGGAGATGATGGTCAGAGCCAGGACGGGCTTGAACTGAGGCAGCATGAAGAAGGCGGCGCGGCCCGCCACGCCCAGGGCGCAGAGGGAGGCCACCAGCACCAGCTCACGGGCCTGTGGCTTCCGTCCCTCGAACACCAGGAAGAAGGGCACCATGCATTCCAGCAGCACGGCGAAGGCGATGGGGTAGTAGGCAGTGTTGCCCAGGTAGAAAAAGCCCAGATACAGCGTGGCGGGGATGCACAGCAATATCAGCACCGCCGCCAGACGGGTACGGTGGGAGAGCTTCCGCTTCTGCACCGGGGTCTGGAGCAGCGTCAGAGGCTTGGAGCGCCGGCCGATGGCGGCGATGCAGCCGAAGAGCAGGGCGATGAACAGGCCGTAAAGGCCCAGGGCCTGCCAGCCGGCCTGGGAGAGCGTGCCGCCGCCCACCAGGGCGGTGAGGTCAGTGTGCTTGGCCGCCAGCCAGAAGATCGCCAGCGCACCCGCGCCGCACACGGCGGCGATGGTCCTGCGCCACCAGGGGAGCTTTTTCGGCTTCCAGGCGGTGGACTCCTCCGCCACCGGAGGCAGAGGCTGCCAGGCGGCAGGCACCTCCGGCTGGGGCGGGACGGTCCCGCCGATAACCGCGATCACGTCCTCCGGCGTGACGGCGCAGGGGCAGAAGTCCCGGGCCATACGGTTAGCGGAAGTGGTATAGAAGCTGTTGCCGGAGAAGAAGTCACGGGGTGTGCCCTCCGCGACGATGCTGCCGTCGAAAAACAGGGCGCAGCGGTGGGCATACCGGGCACAGAAGGCCACGTCGTGGCTGACCATCACCACTGTCGTGCCGGCGGCGGTCAGCGTGGAAAGAATAGCGGCAAAGGACTGCTTGAAGGCGGCGTCCAGGCCCTTGGTAGGCTCGTCCAGCAGCAGGATATCCGGCTGGTGCAGCAGCACCTTACCCAGGGCGGCCCGCTGCTGCTCGCCGCCGGAGAGGTCATAGGGATGACGGTCCAGCAGCTCGGTCAGGCGGCAAAGGGCCGTCACCTGTTCTACCCGGCGGTCACGTTGGTCTTTGGGGAGGTCCGTGCCGTCAAAGGATTCGTACAGGTCCTGACGGACCGTGTTTTTCACGAACAGAGCCTGCGGGTCCTGGGGCAGAACGCCGATGCGGCCCGTATGGGTCATGGTGCCCCGCTGGGGCGTCAGCGCACCGGACAGCAGGCCCAGGGTGGTGGACTTGCCCGCGCCGTTACCGCCCAGCAGGGCCAGCAGCTCACCCCGGCGGGCCTGAAGGTCCAGACCGCGGACCACGTCCGGCTGGTCCGGCTCATAGCGGAACCAGAGACCCGCGCCGGCAAGGGCGGTATCCCCGGCGGGATACACCGGCTCCGGCGGCAGCGGGCACAGGGGGTGTTCATCGCACCAGCCGGACAGGAAATCGCGGCCCTCGCGGACAGTGATGGGGCAGGGTGCGTCGCTGTCCACCCCGGCCCAGATACGGACGGCGGCGGGCATGGCCAGGAACATATCGTGGCCACGGCCCCGCAGGGAACGGCACACCGCCTCCGGCGCGCCGGCACAGAGGAGATGGCCGCCGTCCAGCACGGCGGCGTGGGTGGCCAGGGGCAAGGCCTCCTCGAGACGGTGCTCCGTCAGGAGGACGGTGATGCCCAGCTCGCGGTTCAGGCGGCCCACGGTCTGCAAAAAGTCGGCAGCGGCAATGGGGTCCAGCTGACTGGTGGGCTCGTCCAAAATCAGCAGCCGGGGCTGGAGCACCATGACCGAGGCCAGGGCCAGCAGCTGCTTCTGGCCGCCGGAGAGCTCGTCCACTTTCCTATGGAACCAGTCCTGGATGCCGAAGAAGGAGGCCATCTCCGCCACGCGGCGACGGATGGAGGGCGTATCGCAGCCAAGGCTCTCCAGTCCGAAGGCCAGCTCATGCCAGACCTTGTCGGTGACGGTCTGCTCCTCCGGAGACTGGAGGACGAAGCCGATATCGGCGGCCTGCCGATGGGGCGGCAGGTCATCCAGCGGCTGACCGTCGAAGAGGATACGGCCCTCGGCCGCACCGTGGGGGCGCAGGGCGGGCTTCAGCTGGCGGAGAAGCGTGGTCTTGCCGCAGCCGGAGGCGCCGCAGAGGACCCAGAACTCGCCCTGACGGACCGTGAGGGACACATCCGCCAGCGCGGGGCGGGGCTGCTGGGGATAGGTAAAACCAAAATGCTCCAAACGCAGCAGTTCAGGCACGGGGCGTCCCTCCTTTCCGGACAAGATAGCGGCGCCGGGACAGGGCGTCCAGCAGCACCGGCGTAAAGCAGAGCAGGCCGTAAACGGCGAAAAAGCTGACCGTCAGCGGTGTGACGGGGCCGCTGATCAGCATGGGGTAATACTGAAAGCGCAGGCCGCCGGCCAGACCGCCGCCCAGCAGATACAGGCCGCAGAAGGCCAGCCAGAGGGCGACGGCACCGTCACGCCGGTCAAAGCGGTAGAGGGAGAAGGAGGTCCTCCCCGGCAGGCCATAGCCCCTGCAGCGCATACTATCGGCGGTAATGAGCCCGCTTTCCAGGCTCCAGGTGACAACGATGGAGAACACACGAAGGGCGCTTCTGACGCGCCGGGCCGGGGCGCCGGTCTGGGTATCACGGCCCAGATGCCGCTGGGCCTGCGCCACGGCGCGGAGCCGCCGGACAAAGCGGGGCACAAAGCGGAGGATCATGCTCAGCAGCAGGGACAGCGCCGGGATGACGCGGCCAAAGAGGTACACCACCTTGTCCGAGGTGATGACGTCGGTGACGCAGACGAACCACAGCGCCACGGCGCTGAGCATGGCGCCGGCGGCCAGACCGTAGAGCAGGCTCTCCAGCGTCAGGGGATTACCGGAGGGCAGGTAGGCCAGAATGGTGACGCCCTGGTGGACAAAGGCCGGGTTCACCGCCGCCGCCAGGAGGGCCATGGGCAGCAGCCACAGCAGGTGGCGGCGCAGGCCCTTGCCGCCCAGCAGACGGGCAACATACCACCCGCCGCCCAGCGTCGACAGAACCAGGCACACCGGGTGCATCAGCAGCATCGCGCAGGCGATGACCAGGGCGAAATAGGCAAAGCTCACCGCCGGATGGCAAGTGCGCAGCGTATCGTCCATGGGATCACCTCCTGAAAATCGTTGTCTTAACCTTTAGATTATATCCTGCCGCAGCGGGGTACGTCAATCCTGCGTGCGGAAAAAGGGCGGCAAAAGCCGCCCTTTTGTCAGCCCATGTAGGTATTGCCCACGTCTGCACCCATATTACAGGTGTAGAGCCACTGGATGTTCTCGCCGCCGGAGAGCGTATAGCTGTCCGCGCCATAGCTGGGGAAGGTTCCCCCCACGCAGTACATCCAGCCGGAGCTCCTGCCCACATTTTTTTCGAACAGGCCATTGATGCCCCTGACATAGCTGCCGCTGGAGCTCACCGGGATACCCGCGTCACCGCAGGCCCGCTTCAGTACGGACATGACAGACTCACCCTCGGTGATGGTCACCGTGGCGGACAGGATCACGCCGTCGGCGGGAATGATATCCTTCACGCCGTCGGAGCACTTGTCCATATTATTGAGCACCGTGGCACAGGAGATGTACAGCGATACGGACGCCGCCGGCGCCGGGTCAGGTGCAGGCGTGGGATCGGGGCCCGGCGCAGCGGGCTGCTGCGCCTGCTCCTGCTGTTTCTTCTCTTCTTCCAGCCGCTTCTGCTCCTCCAGGCGCTTGGCTTCCTCCTGCTTTTTGGCGTCCTCCTCGGCCTTTTTGGCTTCACCAGCCGGCTTCTGCTTGTCAGGCTTCTTATCGTCCGCGGTCTTATCCTCAGTCTTTGCCGCGTCCTGCTTGCCGTCAGCCTTGGTGGTGCCCGTTTCAGCTGTGTCGTCCTTCCTGGTGTCCGTGGTCTGCTCCTGCGTTGCCGTGGGAATGTTGCCGGGGGCGTACGATACGGTCTTTTTTCCGCAGGCGGCGCAGGTCAGCAGCAGGGACAGCGCCAGCGCCAACAGCCAAAATCGGTGGTTTTTCTTCATATCTCTCATTCCTCATAAAAGCGCCATACGCAGAGGCGCTTTCGCGCCCCTGCGTCGGCTGTTCTGTTGTTACTTGGAAACGCGCTTCTTCCGGGTCAGCACCACAACGGCTGCCGCCGCCAGGACCGCGCTGCCCAGCCACAGCACCATCTGACTGTCGTCCGCCGTGTTGGCAGAGTCCTTCTTGCCGCTGTCGGCCGAGCCGTTTCCACCGTAGTAGTACCCGGAGGACACCGTCTCATAGGAGACGATGGCGAACGCGGAGGCCTTGTCCGTCTGGAAGGTCAGGACGTAATTGCCCTTGGTGCCGCCCAGTGTGGCGGACAGCTCGGTAGTGGTCACGTTGCCGTTGATGTCGGTGTGACTGCGCACCACGCAGACGCGCTTGCCCTGAAGGGCTGCGTACAGCTCGTCGGTGATGGGGATGGTCACGGTGACGCTGTGGGGCAGCTCGATAAGCTGTGCCACGGTCTTGCTCTCGTCCCCCTCCGTCTTGACCAGCGCCACGCTCACGTCCACGACCTTCTCCAACTGCGCGTTCTTGCGGGATTTGTCTCCGCGCAGGGCGTCCAGCTTCTCGGCCAGCTTGGTCAGCTCCTGCTTAGCATCGCCGGTGACGTTCTTGGCCGCCTCGGTCAGGGCGCTCTTGCCGCCGTCGGCGGCCTTCTGCTCGTTGGTGGGCTGGAGCGTATCCGCCACGGTCACGGTGATCGCGCCGCTGCTCACCGCCGCCTTGATATCCGCCAGCACTTCGTCGGTGATGGTGCTGTCGGCCTTGATGACCAAGCCGCCGCCCGCGGCGGTCTTGTTGTCTTTGCTGTCCACCTTGATGGTGTCGCCCTTGACGTCCGCCAAGGGATTCTTTACGCCGCAGGTGGAGCAGACGCCGTTCTCATAGGTGTGCTTGCCGGTAGCCGGAATGACCGTGCCGGCAGTGAGAACCAGCCCGCAGCGCTTGCAGTAGGTCTCCGCCGTACGGCCGGAGGCGTAGCAGGTAGCCGCCACGGTAGCGCGGGTGGCCTCATCGTGGCCCAGGGCCGCGATGACCCAGCTGTCCTTGGCGATCTCGGTCTTGCCCGCCGCATCGCTGAAGAACTTGCCGCAGCGGGAGCAGGACCAGTAGGCACTGTTGCCTGCCTCGGTGCAGGTAGCAGCCTTGCCCGCCGTGGCAGTCATACTGTGCCCCAGAGACGGGACGATCATCGTCTCCTCCGTGCCGCAGACGCTGCACTTACGGGTGCTGATACCGCTTTCGGTGCAGGTGGCCGCCTTGGTCACCGTCCATGCGCCGAAGTTGTGTCCCGGCGCGGGAACGGACTTTTCCTCCACGGCGCCGCAAATGGAGCAGATCCGGCGGCTGACGCCGTCCTTGGTGCAGGTGGCGGCCACGGTCACTTTCCACTCGCCGAAGCGATGGGCGCAGGCGGCGTCGGTCATGTCGTAGAGGGCGTTGGCCTTCTCGGTAAAGCGCGCATAGGCGGCCATGGCGCAAAGCGCCTGCTCCGTGGCCATCTCGTTGACGGCCTTGTCTGCGAACTGATGCTTAAAGCCGCCGTTCTTCGCCACGCGGTACTGCAGGAGGTTCCCCAGCACGCTCAGGGTCTTCCCCTCCACGGTCTTGGTAAAGCGCGCGTCCGTGTTGGCATCCAAATTCAGGGCAGAGAGGGCAATGACCACCTGCGCGCAGCTCTCCGCACTGGTATAGCCCGTGCCCTTGTACTTGTCGGACAGCCACTGCAGCGCTTTATTGACGGCGGTGTTCACGGTTTCATTGCCGCCGTCCTTATAGTAGGGTGCCAGCGCCTGCAGCGCCATGGCGGTCATGTCCACGTCGCCGACAGATTTTCTGTCGGCGCTGGCGCTCCAGCTGCCGTCCGCATTCTGCTGGCCCAGAATGGCCTGCACCAGCCAGGAGGTGTCGGAGGTGTAATTGCGGCTGTTGAGCGCCAGCAGACCCATGACGAGGCCGTTGATATCCGTTTTACTGGTATCGGTGACCTTCATGATATCCTTGTCCTGCAGCGCCGCCAGCAGGTTTTTGCCGCCCACGTTGGCGGGGTCCTTGCCGATGGCGGTAAGGGCCAGGGCAATACGCTCATTGTCGGTGATGACGGGGTTATGGCTCTCGGGATCGCGAAGAACGCCGTCCGCGCCCATATTCTTCTGCACATAGGCCACAACCTTATCGTAGTAGGCCTGAATGTATGCATCGGACAGCTCCACGCCGGCGCGAGCCTGTCCCAGCACCGCCCATTCGCCGAAGAGATAGCTGACGACCGGGGCGCTCACCGCGCTTTGGATATACGCCTTGGCGCCGGCATACGCCTCATCGAAGCCGGGCACTTCCGTACCGGGCACCGTGGGATCCGTCGGGTCCAGCGGAATATAGGTGTCGGTAAAGAACAGGCGCAGGGTGTCGCCGTCCTTGAGATAGGTGTTTTCCAGCGTGGTCTTGGGCAAGGTCTCGGTGCCGCCCTTGACGGCGAGGCCGAACATCCAGCCGGAGGACTTGCCGTCGCCCTTCTCCTTGAGGGTGTGGCCGCTTGCATCGGTGATGCTCTTGATGTAGGTGCCGCTGCCGGTATAGGTGTAGTTGGCACTGTCCAAGCACGCCTTCACAGCGTCCCAAGCGGTGGGATCCTCGTTGGCCTTGCCGGTGAAGGTAAAGTCGGAGATTCCCGTGAAGGTATGGCCGTTCTTGTTGTAGCCGTCCACCTTGACCTTCACGGTGAGGGTCTGATTTTCGTTGGGGTCAGCGGCGTTCTTCTCGCCGATCACCGTCAGGTCGATGTGGATGGGCTGCTTGTAGAATTGGGCAAAGTCCTTGTAGCGTTCCTTGCTCTCCTCGGTGCCGTTGATGCCGAACTTTTCCCAATACTGGGCGTACTTGGTGTAGGTCAGGACGCTGTCCAGCGTAACTGTCGTATTGTACTCCGGCTGGTGCACACGCAGGAGCTCATTCTCGATGACGGAGGGTCGGGAGGATCGGAAGCAGCGGTACTTCTCCGTATCGAGCCAGCCGGGGATATCGTCGGCCTCGATGCCGTCGAAGGTCATATTCACCGTGCCGCGGACGTATTTCAGCGTGCCGTCCTCGTTTTTGCAGATCTCTGCGAAGGGGTACAGGTCGGAGGTGACTTTGGTCTTAACCGTATTCTTGTTCTTGATACCGTCCCAGTAGGCGTCCTCGGTCCGCGCCTCCGTCATAAAGGCGGCAGCGCCATCCAACTCCTGCTGGGTAAAAGGCTGAATGGTGAAGCTGAACTCCTGCCGCGCCAGCAGAAGGCCGGAGCTGCGGGTGGTGATGGTCACCACATACTTCGCCTCCACCGGCTTCTCACCGGGCAGTGGGCGGTAGACCATGGCGTGATAGCCGTTGAAGTCCAGCACATCCGGGGTGAGGCTCACCATCGTGACCTTCTGGTTATAACTGTCGGTCATGATGCCCGCTTTCTCCAGAAGAGCGGGTCTGGGCATCTGCAGATCGTCGCTGACGGCAGTCGTGTCCACGGGCTTTGTCTTGTCCACAAAGTCACGCAGGAGCCCCTGATACTTCTCCGCCAGAGCGTTTTGCATCTCGCTGGTCACGCTGCTGTCGAAGGGCGCAACGGTGGCGTCAAAGAGCACATCGGCATAGACCTCCACGCCGTTGTCGCCGGTGATGTGCGCCAGCGTGTAGTCATCGAAGGCGTCATAGGTCACGCGGGCGATCAGCCGGAACTTGCCGGCCTTCTCGGGCAGCGCCGTGCCGTCTGCGGGCTGCAGGGGGCGGTTGACGGTGCCCACGCCGGTGCCGTTGGTGCCGTTGGTGATGTAGAGCCACTCGGTGTTCCGGGTGCCCCACTGCACCTTCACATCATAGCGCCCCGCAATGCCGGAGGGAAGCGTGAGGTTGGAGGTGATGCGGTCGTTCACGGTGTAGAGCGTCCAGCCCGCCACCTCGCTTTGGGTGGCCCCGTTGGTGTTCTCGCCGCGGATGAGTTCCCAGTTCAGGGACCCGGCGGCGCTCTCCAGCAGTTTCTGCACCGCGTCGGCGCTGCGCCCCACGGTGGCACGGAGGGTGATCTCCTTGGTGACCCCGGCATAGGTGATGTTGAACTTCAACCCCGTGTACTGCACGGTCTGGCGGGCGGTGCCGTCGCCGGTGAAGTAGGTGATTTTGCCGTTGTCGGCAATGTACTGTACCTTGGTGCCGTCAAAGCCGTTGGCCTTGGCGCTGCCGTTGACATAGGTGATCTCGGAGTTGTCCGCCACATCCGCATAGCCCTGCTCTGCCAGCAGGCGGCGGAAGGCTTGGGTGATGTTGGTTTCATCATAGAGCCCCACGCCTTGCAGGGGCTGCACGGCGGTATTCTTGCGCGCGAACTCGGCGGCAATATCCTCCAGAGTCTGCACCTTTTCCGCATTCTCGGACCAGAGGCACAGCGTGAAGGTCTTGGTCTTCGTGGCAGCGCCGCTTTGGAGAGTGGCGGTGAGGGTCACCGTGACCTTATCCGCCGCAGGCGCGGTGAGCGCGCCGGTGGCGGTGTTCACCAGAGCGTTATCCGCCGTCCATGTGAGGGAAACGATCTTCTCTCCACTGCCCTCCACGGGAACGGTGACGCTCGCGGGCAGGGTCAGGCAGGCGGTATAGGTCTGCGCGGTCTCCTCTTCCTCCTCCGGGTCGCCGCTCACCGGGGTAAGGCCGCGGAGCTGATAGACGCCGGTGGCATCGGCCTTCAGACGGTCTGCATTCTCGGCATCGAGCCCCAGTTCCTTATAGAAGTGCTTTTGCAGGGCGTTCAGGAAGTAGTCGTGCAGGTTCGTGACCGCTTCGCCGGGCGCTTCGATGCCGTATTTCTCACAGAGGTCGGCCTTATCGTTATAGTCCGTAAGGTCATAGAGTCCCAGCACAGTCTCGGCGTACCAGTCGGCCTTGGCTTTCTTGGCGGCGTCGGCGGCGCTCATGCCGCGAAGTTCCAAGGCGTTGGCGGCGGCGGCAGCGGCCTTGAGGTCGGCATTGTCCACGGGGGTGCCGCCCTGCCAGGGCAGCACCGGGAAGCCGCCGTTGCTGTTGCCGCTGTCAAGGTGCATCCCCATCTCCGCCGCAAATTCCGGGGTGCGCATTTCCTCGGCGGTCTTTTGCAGGGTACCGGCAGTCGCTGCGCCGGTGCCGGCGGCATGGAGGTAGTAGCAGTTTTCCACCTTGGCGCCGGCTGCCACGAGGTTCACCACCGGGCTGATGCCGGCCTCCGGGCCGGTGACGGTGCCGGTGACATAGCAATTGCGCAAAACAGCGGAGGCATATACCTGTCCCGCGATACCTCCGATGCCCTTGTTGGTGCCTCTATCCGTTCTTGCCGACACATTGCCGGTGGAATAGCAGTTCTCCACGGTGCCATAGGTATAGCCCACGATGCCGCCGATATTCAGCGGGGAATTATAGTAGGCGTAGGTGTTTTTGATGTCGCCGGTGTTGACGCAGTTGACAATGCGGTTGCCTTTTTGGGCGCGTCCCACGATGCCGCCGGCAGAGGCGCTGCCGCTGCTGGTGGTCACGGTGCCGTCAAAGAGGCAGTTCTCCACGGCGCCGTAACTGGTGGCCGCGATGCCGCCCACATGACTGCTGCCGCTGACTGTGCCGATGACCGTCAAGTTCTTCACCGTACCGGCGGAGGAAAGGCAGCTCACCAGTCCCTCCGTGCTCTTCAGGCCGCTGACGATGTGCCGATCGCCGTCCAGCGTCCCGGCAAAGCCGGACTTGCCCTCAAGTTTATAATCATATTTGCCAAAAGCCGTCCATGCCTTGCCGTTGAGGTTGATGTTGGCGGTGAGTTTGGCGCTGATGGCGGTCTGCCCGTTTTGGACGGCATCGGCGAACCAGGCCAGCTTCGCGGCGGTATCGATCAGGTAGACACCGCTCTTGTCCTGCGTGGGCGCGGTCTTGGTCGTGCCGTCCCAGCCCTCACCCGCGTAAGTTAAGGTGAAGGAGAGCGTCTTGTCCTCGGCGGCGGTGATGCTGCCGTGAACGGGGACATAGTCCGCCTTGGTGACGGTGTAAGCATAGGTCTCGCCGAGGTAGAGTTTGTAGCCGCCGTTGGCCTCGGGCTTGATGGTGCCGCCCACGGGGTGGGTCACGGTCACCTTGGCATTTTCCGCCGGGGTCACGGCAAAGGTCAGGGTGCAGGAGGCAAGTTCGCTCAGCGTGACGGTCTTGTTCACATCGGCATTAACGGTGATGCTCCCCGTCTCGGTCTCGTAGCCGAACTTGCTGACGGTGTAGGCATAGGTACCGGCGGCAACGGTGTATGCGCCGTTTTTGCCGGTGATCTCCGCGCCGCTACGGTCCTTCAGCACCACCGTTGCACCGTCGGGAGTTTTAAGGGTGAGGGTGTGGGCTGCGGCGGCGGCAAAATCCTTGAGCCGGACATAGTAGTTGCTGCCACTTTCGCTGAAAGACAAGGTGAGTTTTTCATCCTTATTCAACACCGTGCTAAAGGTTTTCCAATCGTCCTCCTCATAGACTGTCAGCAGAGTAGTAGTACCCTTTTTCACGGTAAAGAAGGCGGAGTTATCCTCATCCCAATTGTTTTCATATCCCTTTGCAAGATACCGGAAGGACACCAAGCGGGACTCTGTCGCCGTCAGGGTCAAGGAAGTCGTGCCGTAATACTTTCCATTGCTCTCCAAATAGTTTCCGGCAGCGTCCTTGACGGGCTTAAACCCGCTGGTGCCATTGGTGGCGGTGATGCCCTCGATGCCTTGGAACATATCCGCAAAGGTCAGTTTCTTTGCAAAGGGCAAGTTCACGGTGACGGCGGCAGCGGCAACGGTGAAGCTGCCGGAAAGATCATCGCAGCCATCCAACTTGGCCGTGTAGGTATAGTCCCCGGCGGGGAGGGCACAGTTCGTGCCGCTGCCCGTATAAACCGCGTCTTTGCCGGACATCACGGTGACGGTGGGCGCGGCGGTCACGCCCTCCGGCTTGGTGATGTTGAAGGTCACCGTCTGCTTTGCCAACTCGGTCAGCTTGACGGTCTTGTTCACATCGGCGGTCGCAACATTGATCGTGCCGGTGGCCGTCTCATAGCCAAACTTGCTGACGGTGTAGGTGTAGGCGGTATTCTTGGCGGCGATATACTTGTACTCACCGCCGTTCTTGGTGTCATGAGATACCGTACTGCCGTTTTTCGTCAGTTTTACCGTGGCATCCGCGGGAGTCGCGGTAAGAGTAATAACCGGCAGTTTGACAAGGGTAACATTGACCGTTTGATTTTCGGCGCTCATGGTCACCTTGCCGGTGGCGGGCTCATAGCCCTTTTTGGTGACGGTGTAGGTGTAGTCCGCCGCGGCTTTTACGGCGAATACGCCATTGCTGCCGGAGACGGTTTTGCCTTCCTTATCTTTCAGAGTGACCGTCGCGTCCGTCTGGTCCGGCGCTATGGTCAGCGTGTACAGCGGGGAGACGGTGAAGTTTTTGAGCTTCACAGAATAATGGCTTCCATACGAATAGGGATGTTCAAATTTAAGCGTCACAGTGTCGCCTGCTGCCATGTCTACCGCGCATTTCTTCCATGTGGTGCTGTTGTAGGAGGAAAGAATGGGCTGGGTTCCCTTCTTCACAGTAAAGCAGTAATAACTGTTTGAAAACGCACTCCCCAAGTAATCAAAACTGAGGGTGACATTCTTCGTTGCCGTCAGTATGATTTTGGAGGATGAGTAGTTACTTGTATTGCTGGACTCCAAATAATTCCCTTCGGGCTTTTGCACCGGGGTAAAGGGATAAGTGGTATCATCCGTTGCGGTGATGCTATCGGAAATCGCCGTAAAGAAATCGGCAAATCTCAACTTATCATTTACCTTGATGGTAAAGGTGGCGGTTTTGCCCCTGTACTTGACAGTGACGGTTTGGCTATCTGTAGGATTTTCGGTGCTAAAGCCCTCACAGGTCACACCGGCGGCGTCATAGCCATCGGTAATGGTGTGGGTTTCGTCGGTGCCATCATAGTTCACCGTGATAACCATGCCGGTCAGGTCAAGTTCGGCATCGCCCTTGTAGTACTCCGTCTTTGTGGGAGCCTTGGTCACCGCGATGCTCTGCACCTTTTTCAGCGCCACGGTTTGGGTGCCGTCTGCGGTGGGAGTCACTTCGCCGGAGGCGGGCTCATAGCTCTCGTCGTCGCTGACGGCGGTATAGGTGTACGCGACGCCCTTCAGCAGCTTATAGATGCCGTCACTCTGCGGCTCGATCACCGTGTCACCCCGCTTGACGGTCAGGGCCGCACCCGTGGGCGTGACATTGAAGGTCACGTTCACCCAGGCAGAGGTATCCTTCTCCAGCGTAACGGTAACGCTGTCGGGAGTCGCCACGGGGTTGTCCTTATCGGTCACGGTCACGCTGCCGGTCTGCTGCGTGTAGCCGGGGCAGGACACGGTATAGGAATACGGTGCATCGGCGGCAGGCAGCGCCACGGTGGTCGAACCGGTATAAGTGCCGCCGTTGATTTCGAGCGTGGCATTCGCGGGAGCAATGGTAAAGCGTACCGCCGCGGTGGGGGTCTCCCAGCTGAGGGCGGGATAGTCCCCGCTCTTGACCATGAAGGCGCTGCCTAACAAGGCTGCAAACGCGGGGGATTTCATCTCGGTTTCAGTTTTGAAGCTAGAAGCGCTATCAACCGTAACATTATCAGCGGGTACTAACAAACTAGCAGAGCCCTTCAAAGCATAGCAATTCTTGACCTCAATCGGATTTCCTTGTTTGTAAGCAAAGGCAAGTATTGCATTTCCATTGCTGATATTCTCCAGATTGTAGCAATTCTCAATTAAAACTCCCTTGGCACCTCTTCCGAGAATACCGCCGATGTTGGAACCTGTTACCGCACCGGAATTATAACAGTTTTTGATAAAATGGGCGTTCTCCAAAGTGCCGCAGATGCCGCCCGAATTTCGTGTGCCGCTTATTGTTCCTGTATTCGCGCAGCCTGTGATCGTAACACTATGGGCACTGCCCGAACAATAGCCAAAAATGCCGCCTACACCATTACCACCTTGTACGGCAGCCGTGTTCTTGCAGTTTTCGATGGTCACATCGCCGCTATATGTGTTCGCAAACCCTGCGATACCACCCACATATTTCTCTGTACTGGAAATACTGCCTGCGGTAATCACATTCTTCACCACGGCGCCGCCCGCCAGTTTGCTGAACAGGCCGACATTGGGCGTGGAAGCGGTGATATTCAGCGTCACGGTGTGGCCGTTGCCGTCAAAGGTGCCGGAAAAGTCGTAGGCATACGGCTCAGTGACCGTGATATCCGCTGTCAGCTTATAGCTGCCGCTGGCGTCCATGTCCACAAACTCCTTCGCGGTGCTGACAGTTCCTTCCACCAGCGCCAGCGCCGCGCCGCCGCTGCGGGTCATCTGGGGCGCAGGCGTTTCCACAGCAGGCTCCTGCTGCTCCTGCGTCTCCTCATTCCCGGCAGGGACGGTGTTCTCCGTGTCCACCGGAGCTATCTGTTCCTGCTGGGTCTGCTGCTCCTGATCCGCGGCCAGCGTGTCGGCCAACACGGAGGTGGGCAGCATGCTGACGACCATCACGACGGTCAGCAGCCAGCTTATGACTCTCTTCCTCATATCTCTTTCTCCTTTATGTAAATTTTTTGTCGACGTGAGGGGGTGGGCGGGGATGCGGCAACATCCCCGCCCCACTTATGGAAAAGCACGCGGCCAATGGCCGCCTCCGCTTGACAAAGGGGACTCGTCTGCACAGTTTCACGGTCAGATGGAAAGCGCACGGCGCCTCAGCTTGACAGTCGAGTTTTCCGCACCGCTTCGCTGTGTATGGCAGCGTGTCAGCCTGACAAGGGAAATGTTTTTCATGCAGGGCATGAAAAACGGGACAGAGTGCACTCTGTCCCGCAAAATGAAACGCTGCCCGGCGCAAAGCCGGACAGCGAACGCAATAGATACGACCCCTGCGCCACGGAAAGACGTCGCCGCCCCCGCCGCCCGCCCAAAAGGGCCGGCCGCGAAAAAGGCGGTGCAAAAAACACCGACCTCCCGTTCAGGAGGTCAGCGTGGTACATCTACATGGTGGTACAAGATTCCCGCACACGGAGAGCGCGCCCGCTGCAACTTTGTCCTACACAATGCAATTCTCCTGGCTCGCGCCGCGGGGGACAGACATCCCTCCTCGTTTGCAGCCTACCTTCTCATGGGCTTACCCACAATGGCGGACTTTCGTCCCGGCGGCTCTCGCCGCTTCGGTGCATCCTTGCGCTCACAGTACCGGTCGTGCGGGGTTTGGCTACCCCTTTCCTTCTATGCCGACGCCTGGCCCGTGGTGGGCTGTACGGCCGCCGGCGACATTGGATCAACAGACTGTTTATTTACTTGTCAGCGACATTATATTACAGGAATTGGCCGTTGTCAACCCTCCTCCCTACCCCAATGCCACGTCCAGGATCATCATTACGGTAAAGCCCGCGGCAAAAGCCAGCGCCCCCGGACCGGGGTCGCCGCGCGTGGGCAGCAGCTCGGCGGCCACCACATAGAGCATGGCCCCGGCGGCAAAGCCCAGCAGCCAGGGCAGTGCCGGAACGATGAGCGCCGCCGCCAGCACCGTCACGCCGGCGGCCAGCGGCTCCACCGCGCCGGAGAGCACGCCGCCCAAAAAGGCTCTCCCCTTCCCCGCACCGGCGGTACGCAGGGGCAGGGCCACGATGGCGCCCTCCGGCACATTCTGGATGGCGATGGCCAGCGCCAGCGTAAACGCCGCAGCGGGCGCGGCGGCTCCTGCCGCCACACATCCGGCATAGGCCGCACCCACCGCCATCCCCTCCGGGATGTTGTGCAGCGTCACCGCCAGAAGGGTCATGGTGGTGGAACGGTCGGTAACAGCCTCCGGCAGCAGTCGCTCCAGCAGCCGCAGGAACAGCACCCCCAGCCAGAAACCGCCCGCCGCCGGAAGGAAGGACCAGCGGCCCATGTCCGCCCAGTCGATAGCGGGCAGCAGCAGGCTCCACACCGAGGCGGCGGTCATCACCCCGGCGGCGAAGCCCTCCAGCACGCGGCGCAGAACGGCGGAGGGCGCTCTTCGCAGACAGAATACGCACGCCGCACCCAGCGACGTGCCCCAGAAGGGGAGCAATATCCCCTGAAGGACAGATGATTGCATAGACACTCCCTTTTCCGTATCCGTAGTATGCGGAGCCGGGCGGCTCCGTACAGTCTATCCTACGCAGCGGGAAACGAAAGGTGAAAAGACAAGGGCCCCCGCCGAGGCGGGGGCCCTTGGGAAAATACAAAGTCATTCAAAATGCTAAGATAAGGCGGGAGCGCCCGAAGGGTGCTCCCGCTGCGCGGCTTATTGCTTTATGTGAGATGCAGCTTCACTGTACCGGCAGCTCCACCGCAATAGTAGTGCCCTCATCTGAACTCTCCTCTACCCGGACGCAGCCGCCGTGGAGATCGGCAATCTCCCACACCAGCGAAAGTCCCAGCCCCACGCCGCCGTACTCCCGGCTGCGGGACTTGTCCACCCGGAAGAAGGGCTGGAAGATGCTCCGCTGAAATTCCTCCGGAATGCCGCGGCCGGTGTCGGAAACGCGGATCAGGAGTTTTTCCGTCTCCTGTGTGACGCAGACCCACACCGAGCCGCCAGGGCGGTTGTACTTGACGGCGTTCTCCGTCAGGTTGAAGATCAGCCGATAGATCAGCGCGTCGCTGCCGGTCATAACGCCGTCGCCCTCCGCTTTTAGCGTGACACCGCGCTTTTCTGCCAGCGGGGCGAGGTCTGTGAAGATCTCCTCAATCATTGGGATAAGCTGAATCTGCTCGTTCCGCGCCACCTGCTGCAAATTGCTCATTTCCAGCAGCGTTTTGGTCATCTGCGTCAGCCTCTCCGTCTGCTCCCGCAAAAGCAGGAGAAACTCCGCTGTCTCCGGCAGCACATCGGTGTGCTCTGCGGAAAACAGCTCCAGCTGCGCCTGCATCAGCGCAAGCGGCGTGCGCAGCTCGTGGGCGGCATTGCCGGTAAACTGCCGCTGGGCGGTAAAGGCGTTGTTCAACCGCTCCAGCATCTGGTTGAAGGAGTGGCTGAGCTGCCGGAATTCCGGCAGCACGTCCTCATCGATCCTCACATCCGCCAGATTGTTCAGCTGCACCTTCTCTACCTGAGAGGCGAAGCTGTGCAGGGGCTTGAGGGCTCGCCCGCTGACGAAATAGGCGAGGATGCCGCTGAGCAGCGTTACCGCCGCTGTGATGTACCAGTTGGTGGTGCGGAAGCGTCCCTGCGCCCCATCGACAACGATGGTCAGCTCCTCGCTGGGCGCAACGAGCTGCGGGTCAAAGCTTGCCGCACCTTCCTCATTCAGGATCACCGTGCCGCCGCCCTGTAAGCTGTCTGCAATGGTGTCCATATAGTACACACCGGAGGAGCACAGCAGCAAATTCATGGCCACGCAGGTGATGCCGATGAGCAGGACGGACATCAGTGTGATGCGCCACTGCAGGGAAAGCCGCTTCATTCTTCGTCCCCTCCCATCAGATAGCCCTCGCCGATGCGGTTGCGGACAGGGTCGTAGCCCAACGCGGTGCGCAGCTTCTTCCGCAGGGCGGAGATGTGGACGCGGATGGAGTTGCTGAAGCTGTCCACGCTGTTGTCCCAGACGTGATCCATCAGCTCCTCCTGACTCACAGGCCGCCCCTGATGCGCCATCAGGTATTCCAGGATCCCCGTCTCCTTGCGGGTCAGCGTCAGGGGCTGCCCGTTGGCGGAAACTGCCCGCGCACGGGCATCAAAGGTGAGCTGCCCGCAGCGCAGCACCACATCCTGCTGGGTAAACTGCCTCAGGGTCAGGCTGCGGATGCGCGCCTCCAGCTCCGCCAGATGGAAGGGCTTCGCCAGATAGTCATTGGCGCCGGCATCCAGACCCGTCACCTTATCCTCCACCTCGCCGCGAGCCGAGAGAATCAGCACAGGCGTCTCTCTGTCGGTCTGCCGCAGGGTGCGCAGCACCGTCATTCCGTCCTTTTTCGGCAGGTTCAGATCCAGCAGCACCAGATCGTACCGCTCCGTTTCCAGCAGCTCCAGCGCCTTCTCGCCGTCGTAGCAGCAATCCACGCTGTAGGCCGACCGCCGCAGACTGCGGGCGACGGTGTCGCACAGGGCGCGCTCGTCCTCTACAATTAAAAGGTGCATAGTCGCCTCCTTAATGAACAGGTTGTCTCCTATTATAGCAGAGCCGGATAAGATTTGTGTTAAATTTCTGTTCTTAACAAAGATTTTAACCCGCCTGCGCTATGATAGGCCACAGAAACAGGAAAGGGTGATCAAAATGAGTCACAGGAAGAAGGCAGCAGCGCAGGTCACGCTGCTGCTGGCGGGAGCCGCCATGCTGTGCTTCGGCGTCTGGCGGGGCGAGGCCGCCACGGTGCTGAGCAAAGCGATCAAATTATGTCTGGAGTGTGTGGGCATTGGATAAGAAGAATACTTCGGGCGCGTCCCATCTTTTGGCCCGTTTTCGGGGCTGGATACAGGCGGGGGCGGCCTTATTGACCAATCTGCACCTGCCGAACTTTCTCAAGGGCGGCTTGTATCAGGGCGCGGGCAAGACCGTCTGCGTGCCGGGGCTGAACTGCTACTCCTGCCCGGCAGCCTCCGGCGCCTGTCCCATCGGGGCGTTTCAGGCGGTGGTGGGGTCCTCCAAGTTCAGCTTCTCCTATTATATCACTGGCTTTCTCATTCTGCTGGGAGTACTGCTGGGGCGCTTCATCTGCGGCTTCCTGTGTCCCTTCGGCTGGTTTCAGGAGCTGCTGCATAAGATCCCCACGAAGAAGCTCTCAACAAAAAAGCTCAAGCCCCTGACGTACCTCAAGTACGCCGTGCTGTTGGTGATGGTCTTCCTGCTGCCGGCGTTCCTTGTGAACGACGTGGGCATGGGCGACCCCTTCTTCTGCAAGTACCTCTGCCCCCAGGGCGTGCTGGAGGGGGCCATCCCACTGTCCCTTGCCAATTCCGGCATCCGGGCAGCGCTGGGCAGCCTGTTTACCTGGAAATTCAGCATCCTGCTGGCAGTGATCGTGCTGAGTATCGTATTTTACCGGCCCTTCTGCAAGTGGCTGTGCCCGCTGGGTGCGTTTTACGCGCTGTTTAACAGGGTGTCCCTGTTCCAGATGAAGGTGGATAGGAACAAATGCGTCTCCTGCGGAAAATGCGCCAAGGCCTGCAAAATGGATGTGGACGTGACAAAAACGCCCAACCACACCGAGTGCATCCGCTGCGGGATGTGCATCCGCGCCTGTCCCACCAACGCCGTCAGCTTCCGCTACGGCTTTGGAGACGGCAAAAAAGAACCTGTAGAACCTGCAAATACATTAAAAACGGAGGAAACAAAATGAACGTAAAGAAAATCATCACACTGCTGCTGGCGCTGGTGCTGGCCGCCGGTATGGTCGCCTGTGGCACAAAGCCCGCAGAGGACACAGACGGCAATGATGGCGGCGAGGAGGCAAAAGCGCTGTATGAGCAGCTGATGGCGCAGGAAAATGCCATCCTGTCGGAAAACACAGCTCTTTGGGAAAAGGTCTTTATGGCAGCCGATAAGGGCATGTCCATGATAGAAGACGGCGGCAACTACGGCGATTTTCTGCTCAAGACCATCGAGAATACCAAGGATCAGTTCACCGAGGAGGAGCTGACGCTGCTCACCGGCGAGGCCACCAAGATCAAGGATATTGAGAACCAGCGGGCGGAGCTGGAGACGAAGTATCCCTGGCTGTCAGAGACGCCTGATAGTGATGACAATACGAGCGTCCCGGCGGGCAGCGATATGACCACGCCGCCTGACGATGGCAGTATGCAGAAGTTTCCCGCCTTTGAGGGCAAGGATCTGGACGGTAACACGGTGAAGAGCAGCGAGCTGTTCGCCAAAAACGCCGTCACCGTTGTGAATTTTTGGTTTACCACCTGTAACCCCTGCGTGGGAGAGCTTGCCGAGCTGGACGCGCTGAACAAGGAGCTTGCGGAGAAGGGCGGCGCCCTCATCGGCGTCAACACCTTCACGCTGGACGGCAACGAGACGGCCATTTCCGAGGCCAAGGATGTGCTTGCCAAGAAGGGCGCGACCTATCAGAACGTGTATTTTGCTTCCGATGGAGAGGCCGGCAAGTTCACCACCAATATCTTTGCCTATCCCACCACCTATGTGGTTGACAGGAACGGCAACATCGTGGGCGACCCCATCGTGGGCGCGATCACGGAAAAGAAGCAGGCGGAGGCACTGCAAGCCCAAATCGACAAGGCGCTCTCCGCCGATATGGGCTGACAAACAGACTTGTAGATATCTCCTGTACCTGTTTGTGGTCTGATTTCAGATACATATCAACAGAAAAAACGGGACGGCTGTTCTTTTGAGGAACAGCCGTCTTTTTCTGGGAAGACAGCGAAAGGGGCGCGGGGCTATTTGCCCGCGCCCCTAAAGGTGAGCCTGTTTACTTTTCGATGATTTGCAGCGATTCTTCCTCACGCCGCCGCCTGATCTGCCATGTGGTCAGCGCAAGGAATCCGGCAAGAGATGTACAGAGAGAGAACCCCCACAAGCCTAACGCGCTGCTGTCGCCGGTCTGCGGGACTGTGGTCACGCGCCAGCCTGCATACACGGT
>ERZ1504996.179-NODE-179-length-24004-cov-4.231909_pt1 | contig 24004 bp, 17 predicted proteins | sample MGYA00572424_ERZ1504996 | MGnify/ENA primary metagenome ERZ1504996 (study PRJEB39906, sample SAMEA3182051) | gut metagenome | biome: human; feature: gut; material: Stool; isolation source: human stools | place: Canada | collected 2012-03-07 ...
AAGCTAAAGTTCGATAGATAATAACGGGGCGGTGTCCGTCCGATATAAGTCGAAACCATTTCCGTCTGCGAATATTCTTGGATGGATTCGACCATATCGGTAGCGTATCGATCGGTTTCCTCGATGGCTGTACCTTCCGGTAGCCACATATCTAAAGTGAAATACTGCTTATCGAGCGAGGGCACGAACACTTTCGGGATAAACTGGAAACTCCATGCGGAGATAACCAATAGAACGGATAAGATACCTACTGTAGCGTATCGGTATTTGATGACAAGGCGTAGGGAAGACCGAAAATAATCATAGTATTTTCCAGAGAATAATACCCCTGTTAACTCGTCCGGTCTGGGGCGCCGTACAAACTCTTGGATGAAGAATGGTGTTTGCGTAAGCGCAAACACCCAGCTGAACATCAAGGATACTCCGATCACGATCACTAAGGATGAAAGTAATTCGCCCGTGATATGCGGTGAATAATAAATGGGCAAGAACGTGAGGATCGCGATAGCCGTAGCCGCCAGTAGAGGCAGGGCGGTGGATGAGCAAGCCCTCATGATTGCGATACGTTTGCGCATGCCTCGTTGCATATTTACCAAGGCAGAGTCCGATACTACGATGGCGTTATCTACCAACATACCCATCGCAATGATGATAGCGGCAAGAGACATTCGTTGCAAAGCGATCCCGTTGGCGAACATGACAATTAAAGTGGCGAAGATAGAGAAAACCAATCCGCTACCGATCAAAAGGCCGTTTTTGAAACCGATAAAGAACAATAAGATCGCTACTACGGTCACGACGGAGATGATCAAGTTCAAGATAAATCCTTGGTTGGCCACGGCGGACTCATATCCTTGGTCGTATATGGAGGTGAGCTCAAAACCCTTGGGCATGGTCTCCGAAAATGATTGAATACGCTTTTTCACGGCCTTGGCCATATCGACCACGTTCCCGGTCGGTACGGTAGAGATAGCGATACCGACCGCTTGCTTGTTATTGATGCGCATGAAGTTTTGGGGCGGAGTCTGGTAACTCTCCTCAATACGGGCGATATCGCCTAGCCGGAAATGTTCGCCGGAATGAGATACGATCGTAAGGTTACGGATATCATCCAATGAGTAAAAATTACCGGTGGATTCGATACGTATGCGAGTCTCCCCGTTGCGAATACTCCCGGCGTCTACCATTTTATTCTGTCCGTCGAACGCCCGTTTGATATCAGCTGTCGTAATACCCCGATTGGATAAGATCGTGGGGTTTATCCGGATATCGATTACGGGAGTTTGTATGCCGTAGATCTCTACCTTTGCCACGTCTTTTACTTTCAGTAAATCATCTTTGATCAGTTTGGCTTGATCCTCCAGTTCCCGGTAGGTATAAGATTCTCCGGTCAATCCGTAGAAAACACCCAATACATCGCCAAAATCATCATTGACGATGGAGGTTCCCGCTCCGGAAGGTAATTTGCCTTGTACGTCGTTTACCTTTCGGCGTAGTTTATCCCATAACTGCTGCATCTCGTCGGCCCGGATTTCCTTTTTCACGTAGACCGTGATCTTGGAAAGTCCAGCCCGGTTCTCTGTCTTCAGATAGTATAACTCGCCTAAGGATTGAATGGCTTCTTCCAGCACATCCGTCACTTGGGACTGAACTTCCGAGGGGGAGGCGCCGGGATAAGGGGTAAGTACCAAGGCTTGCTTGATCGTAAACGGGGCATCTTCCAGTTTTCCCATCTTTGCGTAAGAGAACAGCCCCCCTGCCAAGATCAGGACTAGCAGGAGCCATGTAACCGCTTTGTTTTTCAGGAAATATTTGATGAATTTTTGCATCTTACTTATTTTTGGATGGTTACGGTACTATTTTCGGAAAGGAAACGTTGCCTTGTCAATACGACAAGGTCATTTTCCGTGATTCCTTCCACGATCTCTATCTGGTTATTTCTTTGCTCACCGAGTTTGACGGGAACGGAGTTAACCTTGTCTCCTTTAACCACCCATACATAATCTCCTTTTTGGGGGCGGTGACAGATAGCCGTTAAGGGAAGCCATAGATTTTGAGACCGCTCTTCTTTGGGTAGGTCGATCGAGAGGATTCCACTCATTCCACCCAGCCATTCCATATCTGGATTTGGGACAATGGCGGTCAGCAGATAAGAGAGGTTATTGTTTGTCGTACTTTTAGACACATATAAATCGGAAGGGGTGATTGTCCGTTCGGGAGCCGTATCGAAATGGATTTCTATTTGACATAGCTTCTGTTTTTCTTTATCATATAAGTGTAAGGCGACTTCCTCTGGTATATAGGTCTCGATCTTGAGCCTGTCCAGTTCTATGAAGGTAAGGATCGGCTCGGTCGCTTTCACGTCTTGGAAAGGTTCGATATGGATATTTTGGATATATCCGTCGTAAGGGGCGGACAGATGGGTGTCGCTTAAGGCGTTGACGGCGGTCTCGTAATTGGATTTGGCGACAAGGAAATCCGCTTTCGCTCTTTCGTAGTTACTTCCGGAGATGTTATTCTTTTTGTAAAGGGCCTCGATCCGTTTATACTCTTGGTTGGTTTGCGAGTAGAGCGCCTCTGTTTGCTGCTTGCGAATCAAGAAGTCACGGTTATCGATCGAGAGGATTGTGCTGCCTTTGGAGAACGCTTGTCCGGGCCGTAAGTCGAAATTCAAGACGGGGCCATTGATGCGGAAAGAGAGGACTGTCTCATTATAGGGTCTTGATAGAAAGGTGTATTCACGACTTCTGCCGGTCTCTGTCTTTTTTATTGGAGAGATCACCTCGACAGGTAAGTTCGTGCCTTTGGACTTTGTGTTCTTTTGGCATGCCGATAAAAGGATGCCCAGAAGCAGGATATATGAAATTCTTCTCATAAGATATACCTAGTTATTTATTACCGGGCAAAAATAGAGGCAATGGGTGAAGGAATAAGGCGGATTTTTACTGAACCGGAAGATACCGTCGCTCAACTGGAAAATAGACCGGCCCAACCTTAATTTATAACGAGGCGGACGATGGAAGCCTTACACCGTGTATCACTATAGGCAATGCCCACTGCAACGCCTGTGCAGTGACAATTAGAACCGGTGATACGGTGAGTAAGCTTCCGCGGTTCCGCTTTTTTATGTACTTTTGCCGGCAAAAAAGGAGAAAGTAATGACATTGCCTTCAGAAGAACATATATTCCAGTATCCGGGACAAGGGCGGATCGAGGTGATTTGCGGTTCCATGTTTTCCGGTAAGACGGAGGAGCTTATCCGCCGTTTGAAGCGGGCTAAATTCGCCAAGCAGCGGGTGGAGATTTTCAAGCCTGCGATCGATACCCGCTATTCGCAGGATAACGTGGTCTCGCACGATAGTAATTCGATTCCTTCTACTCCGGTGGATTCTTCCTCCAGTATCCTATTGTTCACTTCCGAGATCGATGTGGTGGGGATAGACGAGGCCCAGTTTTTCGACGAGGGATTGGTAAACGTATGCAATCAATTGGCCGCTAACGGTATCCGGGTGATCGTGGCTGGGTTGGACATGGACTATAAGGGAGTTCCTTTCGGTCCTATGCCGGAGCTATGCGCTATCGCTGATGAGGTGACGAAAGTGCATGCCATCTGCGTGAAATGCGGACGTTTGGCTTACGTATCCCATCGTATCGTGGGAAATGATAAACGGGTCTTCTTAGGGGAACAATCCGAATACGAGCCTTTATGCCGGGAATGTTATGCGAAGGCTGAAGGTTTGAAGAATTGATTATTTATCCCTACATTTGTGAAATTAATAGTTTTGCGTTATATAAAGTATGAAAGAAAACGAGATGGTGTTCGGCATTCGTGCCGTGATTGAGGCTATACAGGCTGATAAGGAGGTAGATAAGATCCTTGTGAAAAGGGATTTACAAGGGGATCTATCCAAAGAGTTATTTGAGGTACTGAGAGGCCGTGAGATACCGGTACAACGTGTTCCGGCTGAACGCTTGGATCGTTTGACTCGAAAGAATCATCAGGGGGTGATCGCTTTTATGTCGGCGGTTACCTACCAGAGCTTGGAAGATATCATTCCTTTTGTGTATGAGCAAGGAAAAGATCCTTTCATCGTATTGCTGGATGGGGTTACGGACGTGCGTAATTTCGGCGCTATTGCCCGTACCTGCGAGTGTGCGGGAGTCGATGCGATCGTGATTCCGGCAAAAGGAAGCGTTTCGGTGAACGCCGACGCGATCAAGACCTCTGCCGGCGCCTTGCATGTATTGCCGGTTTGTAAGGAGAAGAGTATCAACCAAGCGATCCGTTTCTTGCAGCAAAGCGGGGTGAAGGTATTTGCCGCCAGCGAGAAAGCGGCGGAGAATTATACGGCGGTGAAGTATGAAGGACCGGTAGCGATCGTGATGGGAGCGGAAGATACGGGTGTGTCTCAGGAGAACTTGCGCATCTGCGATAATATGGTAAAGATTCCGCAATTCGGAACGATCGGCTCCTTGAATGTATCTGTAGCCACTTCTATTTTGGTGTACGAAGTGGTTCGCCAACGTATGAACGAGCAACAATAATAATATGTATATAAACTAAAGAAGAAAATGAAGAAAGTTATCGCTACAAAAAACGCTCCCGCCGCTATCGGTCCGTATAGCCAAGCGGTGCAAGTAGGTAATATGCTGTTCGCTTCCGGACAGCTGGGTATCGATCCTGCTACGGGACTTTTCGTTGAGGGATCCGTAAAGGAACAAACCGCCCAAGCGTTCAAGAATGTTCACGCAATCTTGGCAGAGGCTGGTTATAGCATCAATGATGTCGTAAAAACAACCGTGTTTTTAGCGGATATGGGCGACTTCGCCGTTATGAACGAGGTATACGCCTCTCAATTCGAAGGCGCATTTCCCGCACGTTCAGCGGTAGCCGTTAAGACACTGCCGAAGAATGGTTTGGTAGAGATCGAGGTGATCGCCATGAAAGAATAATCATAAGGAATAACAAGAGTAGTCTCATCGCTTGTCGAGACTACTCTCGTTATCCATCAAGACTACTCCCGTGATACGATGCGATTACTCTCGTAATTCATCGATACAGCTAATCTCAAAAGTCTATTATCTTCTTTTTCTGGGAGCGGGATTCGTACCACCATTCCGACCGAATAATTTCTCAATCAAATCCTTTCGTCCCATCTTTTGCAATACTTGCATGATCTGACGGCGTGACTCGGGTTTATACCAGAAGAAGAACTGGCGTTGTGCCAACTTCTGTTCTTTTGAGCGGGCCGTATATACTTTCTCCAACGTATAAGGATGATATCCAGTATAATACATCTCCGTAGCCAATGTCATCGGCGTAGGCGTGAAGTCTTGTACTTGCTCCAACTGGAAATGCAAGCTCTTGGTGATCACCGCCAGCTCCGCCATATCCGCCTCGGTACATCCCGGATGGCTGGAAATGAAATAGGGGATGAGTTGCTGGTTCAACCCGTATTGCCGGTTTACCTTATCGAATATCTTCTTGAACTGTCCGAATTGCGAGAAAGACGGTTTACGCATTTGTTTCAACACCTCGTCTTGCGTATGCTCCGGGGCCACTTTCAAACGGCCGGATACGTGGCGGGCGATTAATTCCTCGGTATAGGTTTGAGCTGCCTTGTTTAAAGACTCATCCGCATAACGGTGCAATAACAGGTCATAGCGTACGCCGCTTCCGATAAACGACTTCTTGATCCCGGGAAGTCTATCTACCGCTTTGTAGATATCCAGTAGCGGCGTATGGTCCGCGTTCAAGTTCTTGCAAACGACGGGGGAGATGCAAGACGGTTTCTTGCATTTGGCGCAAATCCGCTCATCTTTCCCCTTCATACGGTACATATTGGCGGAAGGGCCTCCCAAATCGCTTAGATATCCCTTGAAATCCGGCATTTCGGTAATCGCTTTCACTTCCTTCAAGATCGATTCCTTGCTTCGGGAGGCGATGAACTTCCCTTGATGCGCCGATATGGTACAGAACGCGCATCCTCCGAAACAACCCCGGTGGATATTCACCGAGAACTTGATCATCTCGAAAGCCGGTATCACTTTCCCTTTATATTTGGGATGCGGCAAGCGGGTGTAGGGAAGGTCGTAGGAGGCATCTATCTCCGCTTCCGTCATTGGAGGGAAGGGAGGATTCACCACAATCACTTGCTTTCCTACCTTTTGCAAGATACGTGAGGCATTGTATTTGTTGGATTCCTCTTCGATATGCCGGAAATTCTTCGCTTGTTTCAATTTATCTTTTAGGCATTCCTCATGCGAGAAGAGCACGATATCGTCGTCTTTCGCATCCTCTTTGTCTGCCAGATAAACCGTTTGGCGGATGTTCTTGATCTCGTTGAAAGGAATGCCGGACTTTAGGCGGCGCACCAATTCCTTGATCGGCTTCTCGCCCATGCCGTAAATCAATAAATCGGCCGGGCTACTGGCAAGGATTCCCGGTAATAGCTTATCTTGCCAATAATCGTAATGCGTAAGCCGGCGTAATGAGGCCTCGATGCTACCCAATACGACGGGGACATCCGGATACAATTCTTTCAGTATTTTAGTATAGACAATGCTCGGATAATCCGGGCGCATTCCCGGACGTTGGTCCGGCGTATAGGCGTCGTCGCTGCGTAATCGCTTATTGGCAGTATAATGGTTGATCATTGAATCCATGGCACCGGCGGATACACCGAAGAAAAGCCGGGGAACGCCCAGCTTCTTGAAATCCCGGTAATCTCCCCGCCAATCCGGTTGCGGTACGATCGCTACCCGTAATCCTTCCGCTTCCAATACACGACCGATCACGGCCGCCCCGAAAGAGGGGTGATCCACATAGGCGTCTCCCGAGAAAAGGATCACGTCGAGGTAATCCCATCCCCGTGCCTCGACTTCTTTCTTCGTCGTGGGCAACCAATTGTCTAGTTTAAATGTTTTCATAATACAAAGGTACGTGATAATCTTGGAATAATCATAGAGACGCTATTCATAACTTTTATTTATGGGGGATTCGTTTTTATGATTAGGACAAGAGTTCTCAATCTCGTATCTTTGTGTCGAAAAGAAAAATAAACATTTAAAAACAAGGTTTCTTATGAAAACACTCACAGACGAGAAGCTGACGATTGTCGGCGCAGCAGGTATGATCGGTTCTAATATGGCACAGACCGCTATTATGATGGGACTAACTTCTAACATTTGTTTGTACGACCCTTACGCACCGGGTTTGGAGGGAGTCGCCGAGGAATTATTCCATTGTGGTTTCGAGGGTGTAAACATCACTTTTACCTCAGACATCAAGGAGGCTTTGACGGGCGCTAAATATATCGTTAACTCCGGTGGTGCCGCAAGAAAGGCAGGTATGACCCGTGAGGATCTCCTAAAAGGAAACGCCGCTATCGCCGAGGAGTTCGGCAAGAACGTAAAGGCTTATTGCCCGGACGTAAAGCATATCGTGGTTATTTTTAACCCGGCGGATATTACCGGTTTGATTACCTTATTGTATTCCGGCTTGAAACCTTCTCAGGTTACGACGTTGGCCGCATTGGATTCAACTCGTTTACGCAGTGAGTTGGCAAAACATTTCGGTATCTCTATGGATCAGGTTGAGAATTGTCGTACGTATGGCGGTCATGGCGAGCAAATGGCTGTTTTCGCCTCTACCGCTAAGGTGGATGGCAAGCCTTTGACGGAACTTATCGGTACGGATGCCTTGACGAAAGATCAATGGGCGGAGATACAAACCAAGGTTACGAAGGGTGGCGCTAACATTATCGCTTTGCGGGGCCGTTCTTCCTTCCAAAGCCCGTCATATGTATCTATCGAGATGATCGCAGCTGCGATGGGTGGTAAACCGTTCCGTTGGCCGGCTGGCGCTTATGTATCAAACGGTAAGTTCGATCATATCATGATGGCTTGGGAGACCTCAATTACGAAAGACGGCGTAGCGTTGAAAGAGGTGCACGGTACACCGGAAGAAGAGGCTGCCTTGGAGAAGAGCTACAAGCACCTTTGCGCTTTACGTGACGAGGTGATCGCTATGGGCGTGCTTCCCGCTATTTCCGAATGGCATAAATTGAATCCGAATATCAAATGATCGAATAACAAGTCATTTAGATTTTCACGGATATATGAAATCCCCGCTTAGATGGCTTCGTGCCGGAAAGCGGGGATTCTTGTTTTATTTTATCTTTAGTCCGGGGATCAGGGGCGTGCTATCTACCAGCTCCAACTCTTGCACCATCTGTAATGTTCCTTGTTTGTATTTCTGGAAATGGGGCGTTTGGATATGGCTTTTATAAGCGTCTTGATCCGCGTAAATCTCTAGGATGGTTACTTTATTTGGATGTTCTTTCTCCGATACGGCATACAGTGTAAGAACACCCGGCTCTAGACGCATGGAAGCCTCGATCTCTTCTTCCAGAAAGGCGTTATAACGCTCCAACTGGGCGGGATCGACCGTGATCTTGGATAGGCGGACTAAGTTCTTCTTTGGGGCGGGCTGAGAGGATTCCTTAATGATTTTCAACGCTTTGATAGCGGAAGGGAAGCCGATATAAGGAAGACATTGTATAACCGCCGCCGTTAAGGTCTCCTTGCTATTGCCGGCCAGTAAGTTCCCTTCGAGATGCGAGTGTAGTTGGCTTTCGGCTTCAAGGGTCGTTAGTATGCAATAAGCCAGTAACTCCCGGGTTTTCAGGTCTAGCCCGTTGCGAGTATAGATATCTCCGAAGCAGAATTCGGTGAGGAATCGCTCTACTTCCGGACCCATATTTCCCGGGACGTTCCTCATGGCCTCTTTGATTCCCTCGCCGTAAAGTCGGCTTTGTATGGCTTGTCCTTTCTCGTGGCGATCTTCTTCCGTAACGGTAGCTTGTCTCTCCAGAGGCAAAGCGATGCCTTGTTGCTTAAAGACTTCGTTGATGGTATTTAAGGCATTCAATGTCTTCGGAAAACCGATGAACGGAGCGCATAGATATATCGCCTCCCGTAGCTCGATGGGAGTGACGCCTACGTTTAGCGCCGCTTTGGCGTGGGCGTTCAGTTGGGGCAAGGTTTGCATCGTGGCTAATACGGTGCAAGTGATAAGCTCCCGGGTCTTTTTATCAAGATCTCCTGTGCGGAATACCTCCCCGAAGATGAATTTCTGGAGAATGTCCATCATTTCCGGATCTGTTCCTTGTCCGGTCAATGCCTCGCCTCCGAATAGCTCGGTGTAATTCTTTTTACAGCGTTCGATTCTGTCCATATTTTGTTCTGTTTTAGAAGTTGGGATATCTTGTGCGAAGGCTGGTATGAAGCCTAGCAGGAAGAGTGCGATTGCTTTTGTTTTCATAAGGATATCATTATTGTTTAACATTACAAAGATATTCGGATTTATCTCAGGCGCATGTATACATATTACGGATCTTTGTATCAAAATTACCGTTCGTAAACGGAGCTGATCCGGATGACAGCCGGGGTTGAGCAAACGAATAAAGCGCCTGCGAATCCCTTGCGGGAGACACAGACGCTTTCGGTCTAATAAATTACGATCCGGATATAAGGCTTTCCACCATTCCGGCTCGTCTTTCAGCCATTTAGCGAACCATGCGTAGATGGTATTTTGCCAGCCTATACGTTTCTGATAGCCTACGATACCATGATTCTCGCCATCCACCTGCACGAATTCCACGGTTTTCCCTAGTATCTTCAAGGCGGCGAACATTTGGATACTTTCCCCGATGGGTACGTTCGTATCGGCGTTGCCGTGAAGCAACAGGAGCGGGGTCTTGATCTTATCGGCGTTGAACAACGGGCTTTGCTTGGTAAAGAACTCCGGGGCGTTCCAAGGATAAGTGCCGGCATTCGCTACGGAGCAATAGCCATATCCCCAATAACCTTCTCCCCAATAGCTACTCAACGCGCTAATACCGGCATGGCTGATAGCGGCGGCGAAAATGTCCGTACGGGTTTGTAGGTATTGTGTCATGAATCCGCCGTAGCTGGCACCGATGCAACCGATTTTCTTCTCGTTCACGAACGAATGCTCCTTACAGAACAGCTTGGTACCTTGGATGATCTCATCGGCGGTCTTCAGGCCCCATGCGTTTACGTGGCGGGCGGCGAATTCCTGTCCGAAACCTGTCGTTCCGCTAGGGTTTAAGGTGTAGACCACGTATCCGAGGGCGGCGTACATATGCATGGAATAACGCATCTCCAGCGCACGGTTCGTCGGGGAAGTACCGCCATAGTAATAAACGATCATCGGATATTTCTTATTCGGATCGAAATGAGGCGGTAGGTAATAACGACCTTGGATCGTCGTACCGTCATCCGACTTGAAGTTCCAGTCGTGTACCTCGCCTAAGGCGATATCTTTTAATTTATCTTGCGAGAGATCATACACCAAGCGGTTCTTTCCACCTTTCAGGTCGTAAGCGTAAAGGCGGTTGGCGTTGGACGCGCTCTGTCCGTAATAGAAGAGAACCGGAGCGTTGTCGGCCAACGCATACGACATGATAATATCCTCGGAGGCGGCTACTTGCTTGATCTTCCCGTTTGCTGGGTCGCACGTATAGATCCGTTGATAATCCTCATCCTCGCAGAGGATATAGATTTGCCCGTTGAAGCGGTTCCATACGGCATCGATCACGTTCGGATTGAAGTCTTTGGTGAGAGGGGAGGCTTTACGGCTTGCCAGATCGTATAGGAATAACTGCCCGTCGTACGAGTTGGAGATCTGTCCTTGCTTGATATTTCGTCCGATCCCGTCGAAAGCGTCGCCTGCCCCAGCTACCAATAACTGTTTACCGTCGGGCGAGAAGGCGGCTTGGTTTACGTACGGGGCTTTCTCCCAGATCGTATCGATCGCCATGGTCTGCAAATCCAATTTATAAAGGGAGTTGCGGGAGTGCGGCAAGGAGGTGTACACCCGGTCGCTGGTGCTGAACAATAGATAGCGGCTATCAGCGCTGATATCATTGATATAAGTGTCCGTATGCCCGAAAGTAAGTTGCTCGTACAAACCTGTTTTTAAGTCATACCGCCAGATAAAGGAGCGGTCACGGAAACCCGGGATACGGTCTGCCGGCTCTAATACACGGATCAAGTCCGTCCCTTCCTTGGGACCTTCCTCTTCTACGGTATAGAGAAGCGTGGACTCATCGGGGGTGAATACGAACCGCCCTTTCGGAAGGTTCGGGACTAATACCGTTTGTTGGTAGGTAGACGGATCTACGGTTACCAACTCCGTACCGTCCAGACCGGTGCGGGTGTAATACAATCGATTGCTTTTAGGCATCCATTTGGCGGTTGTCAAGAAACCTCCGTCTTGCAATAAGACCCGTCCCGTAGCGGCATCCATCAATTGCCCGTACGATTCGCTCTTGCTCTCCGGGAACCGGTTGACGTATTTTACCAAGGCATACTTTCCGTTCGGGGAGACACTTACGCCTTGGAAATCCTTTCCTTCTAGGATATTCAGAAGGGTGTAGCGTTTCTCCGGGTTCAAGGAAGCTACGACTTTCGCTTCCGCCTCGCTCTTGAAGGTAGCCTTTAGGCTGGGAGGACAAGTGTCTGTTTCCGCTGTCAGGTATTTAACGACTACTTGATAGCGGCGGGGTTCCATCACCAACTCGGAGGAGGCTCCGACCGGTTTATCATTGACGAATACTTCGAACGCCCCGGGACCCGATATATCGAGCGTGCCTTTTACGTACCGGTCGCTGTTCAAGAAGAAAGAGAATAGATGCAGGGCATATCCTTTTCGCGGGGCAGCGAAGGTGATTGCGCCTGCCGTGTCAGCGTCGAGTACCGTGGCGTTCGCAAGCGTTTGCTCGAACGGTAAGGTCGCTTTTAATAGATTCTTCGCCTCGAAAGGCTTGCCATTTACGTTGAGGCTGTCCGCTAGGATCGGCTTGTTGACCGTGAACGGGCCTGCGTGCTGGAATTGCGTTACTTTCACGTCTTCCATGGCGTAAAGCGAAAGGGCGGAAAGAAGCAATGCCGGAATTAAGTTAGTTTTTCTGTCCATATATAATTAGTTTAGGATAAACGTTTTCCGCAAACGATGTAAAGCTGTTCGGTATCCTCTACGACGAGCGGAAGAAGATAAGGCTCCATCAATGCCGCCACCTCTCGGGCCGGGGGCAAGGGCAGCGATAATCGATCGGCGTGCCGATGGTGGTGCGTATTGATCTTTTCCTTGCTCTCGCTGTGGCAGATAACCAATTTACCGCCGGGCGCGAGCAAGCCGCTCATATGCTCGATCAACCGTTCCGGCCGCATGAAATGCGGGTAAGCGCTATATAGGATAATATAGTCGAATCCTTTCCCCTCGTAGCTCATAGCGTCCTCTTGGAGGAACTCGATGAGCGGATGATCCGGATATTTCATGCGTGCTTTCTCGATCATTTGGCCCGCTATATCGATAGCTACGATTTGGCGGGGTTCGTACGGCAGCAGGTAACTTTCCAATATCCCCGTGCCGCAACCGACATCGAGGATGCGGGCGTTCTGCCGCAGGTTGGTACGATCCAATATCGTCCGGATCTTTCCCGGATCATGTACGCAGACAGCGTCCCAGCGTTCCGCCATCGTATCAAAAAAAGTCTCTATTTGATTCATGATAATTGTCCTTCCCATAGAAAACAATCGCTGAACAGGGATTGTTCCTTGAAATGGGTTGGTTTTTCGAACAAACCGAACACGGACGATCCGGAGCCGGACATGGCGGCATATAAGGCGCCTCCCTCGTATAAGGTATCCTTGATCCGCTCGATCACGGGATGTCTCGGGAATACGCTTCGCTCGAAATCGTTCACCATCCGCTCTTTCCATTCGGATACCGGTAGCCGGATGATCTCTTTCAAGGAGGTCTCGGGCGCGGCGGGTGTTACCATCGAATAGGCTTCGGGGGTGGAGACGGCTACATCCGGTTTTACCAAGCATAGATAATAATCCTTCAAGGACAAGTCCACGGGCTCGAATTGGTTTCCCGTGCCGGTCGCGAATACCGGCGTGTTACGGATAAAGAACGGGCAATCGGCTCCGATGGTGGACGCTATCGCCTCCAACTCATCCGGGTGAATATCCAAACCGCAGAAATCATTGACCAGCTTCAACATAAAAGCGGCATCGGCGGAACCTCCTCCAAGCCCGGCGCCAAAAGGTATCGCTTTCAACAAATGGATCTCTAGCGGGGGAATCTCGTATCTCGTCTTTAGGGCGTTCAGTGCTTTTATGACGAGGTTCTTCTCTTGGGGAGCGTCTACCGGAATTCCGGTTTGCGTGAAACAGGTCCGATCCGAGGCGACGATCTCGAGGGCATCCTTCACGGGGATCGGATAGAAGATGGTCTCTATATTATGATAACCGTCCGGACGTTTGCTTACCACGTTCAGACCTAGGTTTATCTTTGCGTTCGGGAAACAGATCATAGTATTTAATGTTTGTTTTATGTGATACGCGAAGATAAGAAGATATCCTTATAAACGTTCTGTTTTATCGGGTGAACTATATATGGCTTTAATAAGGGGCCCACGATGGGCATCACGCATAAAAGAGTAGGTTTGACGTTTTGACATTCTGTAATCTAAACTCCCGGAGAAGCGTTTTTTCCGGGCCAAGGTACGCCTTGCTTCCGAAAATGGCATAGAATAATAGCATCTGGTTGTCTTGTAGTGTTTTATGGAAATAGGCCTTTTTATTCTAGCGAGATTAATTCATCGTATCTCATATTTTTAGGTGAAAATAGCCATTTTATACGGGTGTATCGATCAATTCTATAGGATGCGAGGGCTGTTTCTTCCGTATGTATCGCCTAATACATACGGTTGCGTTACCTAATACATACGGTCGTGTTGCCTAATACAGCCTTTTGTGTTACCTAACTCTATTACTTTTGAGTCCAAACAGGGGTGTTTAGGCAAGAAAATGAGGGAAAACGTATGATTTCATCATAGGTCTCTCCCTCTTTTTCTCTATTTGTAAAAAGGTCTTGACATCGTTATTCTGTTATTTCGATCATAATGTCAAGATTATCTCATTTTCGCTTACGGTCTCTATAATCGATACTTATTTATCCTTTATGATTTCATGGAGCATGGCAACCTTTTCTTGCTCGGCCTTTAGTAATCGTTCGTAAAGCTCGACTATTTTATCGATGGGATTGAATGTTTGATTTTGAACATTTCCGCTTGCGTTATCTTGCCACGTGCCGGAAAAAATATTGATAGATGTCCCTTCATTCAATTCCGTGATCGCCTCTATCGGAATATCCAAAGCTTTCGTGACCTTTTCCAATACCTCAGGTTCCAATTCGTCTTTTTTCTCGTAGCCGGATAAGGTGGCTTGTGATACCCCAATTTTGTCGGCGAGCACTTCTTGTTTGATGCCTCTCCATTCTCTCCAACGTTTTAAGTTGGCTCCATGACTATTTCTTTTGGTAAATGTTGTTTCCATGTCAGTTTTTATTGATCCTGTCACAAAAATAAGTATTAAATCTGAGTTATCTTACTATCATGTCAGATATCCGGGGTAACCGCACCCAATTTTATTCATAGCCAGAGAAACATAAATTCATCGTAATTTGTTAGGTGTCTATCATGATGATCCTGCATTACCGACAATACGTAGTCAGATATATCATTTATCCCTGTCATCTGATAATATTAGTCGTGACATTGATATTTTATCAGGGGGATTGATGGTATATCAGCAGGCGGTAAGCTTATTTTGTCTGCGAATGATAAACACAGAAATCAATGGAAACTCAAAATCAATATCCTCAAAAGGATTATTCCGAGATAATAAGCTTATCCCATCAAGTAATTGGTTTGCCGGTAAGGAAAGCGCAGATGTTATTGAAGGATCTGGATTTATGTATGATCACTTATACGTGGAATGACGTAAGCCAGATTACATTGGAAGTCGTGTTCAAAACCTCCACGCTCACTTGCTTTTTTAATCAAAACGATATTTGTGAAGCTGTATATCTATTCTTAACTGATAATAAGGATCTAATGAAATATATGAGCCACTGCGTTAAGACCTATACATATGATTTCCTTTTGGATGGCTGGACCACGGATAAATGCCACATTTCAATATGCCGTTCCGAAAATCAAGGGTGTTTTTTATTAATATTACCGCTAAAAAAGATTTTATGAATAAGGCATATTGTAGTTGTTTCGCTACTTCTCTTTTTCAAACGAACTTTTTGTGTGTTCCAATGACGATGGTTTTCAGTCATCAAAAAGAAAGACGCTGTAAACTTGGTTTACAGCGCCTTCCATTTATTTAGGGTTATGAGCTTTATTAAGGCTCCGCGATCATCTCTTTAGCGATTATCTCGGCCTCGGCTTTATCGGCGTCCTTTTGGATGTTCGGCAATTCAAGGCCGTAGCCTTTGATCCGGTCCTCACGTTTCAACATCAAGGCGATGAAGAGGGCGAGTACACCGAAGCAGGTGAAGACTGCCATCGGTATCGTATAGTCGTAAGCCGGTTTGCCCGTACCATTGTCGATCTTGCAATACGTATCCAATATCCAGCCGATTAATAAGGGAACCATACTCAGACCGATATTCTGTACCCAGAAAATCAAGGCATAAGCCGTGCCTAATTGCTTCTCCGGGATAATCTTCGGAACAGATGGCCACATCGCCGATGGGACCAAGGAGAAAGCGATACCCAATACGATCATCACGATCGTGGCGAACCACCACTGATTCAAGATCGGAAGCGTGAATAATAAATGCACGCCGATCAACATCAAGGCGCCAAAGATCATGATCGTCGCCCCTTTACCCTTGCGGTCGTATAAGTTACCGAAGAACGGAGTCAGAAGAATCGTGCCGAAAGGTAAGATAGCCGGAATGTTTCCCGCCAACTCCGGATCTACGTTATATTTATTGACCATCAAGTCCGTAGCGTATTTCAAGAAGGGGAATACGGCCGAATAGAATAATACGCAAAGCAGAGCGATCAACCAGAAACCCTTATTAGTAACGATCAATAAGATATCTTTCAAACGGAAAGGCTCTTCCTCCTCGGCTTGCTCGATAGCGTCCATCGAAGCGTCCAGCTTGCGATCCATCACGCAAAATACGAGGAAGGCGATCAAACCGATACACAACATACAAAGACAAAGCAAGATAGGAGCGGAGATGCTACCGAAGTACTTGGCGGCGGGAACCGTGATAGATAAAGCCAAGGCCGTACCCAAACGAGCCGTAGCCATCTCCAAGCCCATAGCCAACGCCATCTCTTTTCCCTTGAACCACCGTACGATAATCTTAGATACCGTGATACCGGCGGTCTCCACGCCGACACCGAAGATCGCGTATCCGAGGGCGGCCACCATCACTTGCGCTTTCCATCCGAAAAGCTCTCCTTCCATCGTAAACGCATCCGAGATGGCGTAATATTTAATGGAACAACCGATAATCATCAAGATACAGGAAGCGACACCCGTGAAACGGACACCCATCTTATCCAGAACGATACCACCAATAATCAACATGAAAAGAAATACGTTGAACCAGCCGTAAGCGCTGGTGAACCAACCATATTCCGTACTCGTCCAGCTTAGCTGTTCTTCCAACATCGGTTTAAGCGGAGCCATTACATCCGTAAGGAAGTATCCGCAAAGCATCGTGAATGCCGCCAAAGCGAGTACACTCCAGCGTGCGACTTTCGAGTCGCTTAGTTTCTGATGAATTTTTTCTATCATGATATTTGTTTTATAGAGTTATATTATTTGTATTCGTCTTCTTTCATGAACAAGGGGAGAGCGTCCGCTACGATAAACGTACTGCCTCCGATAAAGATCAGGTCGTTCTCACGAGCCCTTCTTAACGCTTTCTCGACAGCGTCTTGCACCGTATCGCAAAGGGTACCGGACAGTCCGTGACGCATGGCTTTCACGGCGAAATCCTCTACGGGCATCGCTCTCTCCACGGAGGCTTGCGTGAAGAAATAAAAAGCGTCTTGCGGCATCAAGGATAATACGCCATCGATATCCTTGTCGTTTACCATGCCGACGATCATATAGATTTGCCCGCAATATTGACGCAAGACTTTCAGATGCTCCGCTAGATGCTCCCAGCCTCCTACATTATGCCCCGTGTCGCAAATGACGGTCGGTTTGGATCGCAAGGTTTGCCAACGTCCCATCAATCCCGTCAGTTTCGTTACGTGGGCGAAACCCTCGTGTACCGCTTCCGGGATGATATCTACACCCAATTCCGTTCGTAATATATGGATGGCGGATAATACGGTGACAGTATTTCTTACCTGCACCTCACCGCCAAGTTCTCCTTGGATTTCTCCATATTCAACGGAAGGGAAGAACCATTTGCCACCGACCGTCAGCCTGCACTCGTCTTTTACCATGTCCATTCGTTGGGCGTAGTAGAAAGGTGCGCCAACTTCTTCCGCCTTGTTTTTGAAAACGTCGTAAACCGATTGTTTCTCGGCTTCCCCAAGAAGTGCCGGTACGCCTTTCTTGATAATGCCGGCTTTCTCCGCCGCTATCTTCTCCTCCGTATCTCCCAAGAATTGCGTATGATCCAGACTGATATTCGTGATAATACTCAAGATCGGAGTGATAATGTTCGTACTGTCCAAACGACCGCCAAGCCCGACCTCGATAACCGCGTAATCTACCTGCTGGTCGCGGAAATACTCAAAAGCCATGCTGGACGTTAACTCGAAGAAAGAAGGATGGAGAGGCTCGAAGAAAGAACGATGACGCTCGACGAAATCAACCACGTAATCTTGGGAGATCTTTTTCCCGTTCACCCGGATGCGTTCCCGGAAGTCCACTAAGTGGGGAGAGGTATAAAGCCCGACCTTGAAACCGGATTGCCGGAGAATGGCCGCCAATAGATGGCTGACCGAGCCTTTGCCGTTTGTCCCGGCTACATGGATGGTCTTATAGGCTTTATGCGGATTTCCCAGATAATCATCTAGGGCGATACTTGTACCAAGACCGGGTTTGTAAGCGGAAGCTCCGCTGTGTTGGAAGACCGGGATGCTGGTATATAGATAGTGTAGCGTTTCCTCGTATGTCATGTTTTTGTAAATTAGATGCTACAAATGTAGTTAATTTTATTTATACCTTTGCGACTCGTTTATAAAAAGGAGAGAAAAAGAAAATGGAAACACGACGTATAACCTATACCTGTCTCTTATACACATCTCCGAGCCCACGGGTGATCGACGCGAAGGATGGCGTGATCGAGAATGTGCAGATTGTAGGAGGTTGCCACGGTAACGGGCAAGGCATGTGCGCCTTATTGAAAGGTATGCGCATCGAAGACGCTATCGGTCGTTTGTCTGGCATCGATTGTCATGGAAGGGGAACTTCATGCCCGGACCAGATGGCACAGGCATTGAAGCAATTCAATCAATGATCAGTTTATATCCGATTCCCCGGATATTCAAAATCTTGATAGACTCGTCTTTCGATAACTTATGACGTAGCTTGGTGATAAAGACATGCAGGCTGCGTGCGTTGAAGAAAGAATCATCCCCCCAAAGGTCTATCAAGATCCCTTTCATCGGTAATACTTGGTCCTTATTGTCGCAAAGGCGCTTCAATATCTCGGATTCCCGGTTGCTGAGGAGTTGTTTCTCTCCCCGGTAGACCAATGTCTGCGTGATGGAATCGAACGTATAAAGCCCGATACGGAAAGAGGTGGCTTCCGGTCTTTGGACGGACACCTTATGCAGTAACGCCTTGATGCGCACGATCAATTCCGCCATGCCGAAAGGCTTTTTCAAGTAATCGTTGCCGCCCAGCTCGAAGCCCTCTACCACGTCGTTGGCCGCGGAACGGGCCGATAGGAATAGGACAGGGGTATGCGTATCCGTCTTACGGATCAACTTGACCATCGTGAAACCATCCATCTTAGGCATCATGATATCCGCTACGATAATATCCGGCTTGATCTCCGCGTAACGGGAGAGGCCCTCCTCGCCATTCGCAGCTAGGGTGATATCGAACTCGTTCCCATCCAGCGTATCCTTGATGATCATGGCCAATGTAGGCTCGTCTTCTACTAGTAGTACTTTTATCTTTTCCATATTTGATACTTTATTTTCGGATTATTATTTAAAATGCAGGGTAAAGGTGGAGCCTTTGCCGGGGACGCTTTCCACACGGGCTGTTCCTCCATGTTTACCCATCATGTCTTTTACGTAATATAATCCTAGGCCATAACCTTTCACGTTGTGGATATTCCCGCTGGGAACCCGGAAGAACTTGTCGAATATCTGCCGCTGGTTGGCTTCGCTGATACCCGGGCCGTTATCGGTTATGGAGATTGTCGTTTCGTGATTGTCTTGCCGGGCTGTCGCTTCGATGCGGCAAGGTTCCTTGTCGGCGTATTTGATCGCGTTATCGATAAGGTTGCTCAACATATTATATAGGTGGGTACGATCGGCCACCAATTCTATATCCTCGGGGATGGAGCAAGTAAACTCCACGGGTTTGCTCGCTTTCAGTTTGTATTGCTCGATGAGGGAGTTCACCAACTCGTTTAATGAGATGGTTTCGGGGCGCAAGCGGAAGGTACTGCGGTTCTCTACGGCGAGTGTCAAGATTTGTTCCACCAATCCGGTAAGATGGATAAGTTGGTCTTTAACGATCGTCAGGTATTTCTTCTGTTTCTCGTTGACGGGATCGCTAAAGTTCAATAATGCGTCTACGGCGGCATAGCTGACGCTGATCGGGGTTTTCAGCTCATGCGTCATATTGTTGGTGAAATCGGTCTTCAATTCTTCCACGGTCTTTTGCTTTAAGATGGTGCGGAGTAAGTATATGAAAGCGCAAATGATCAGCAAAAGTAATAGGAAGGAGGAGATCAGGATGCCTTTCATCTGGGTGAGTATCACGCTGGCCGGCGATTTGAGGAACAGGCGATATTGTAACGTGCTCTCGTTATGGAGCGGGTAATCGAAATGCACGGGGTTTTTCCACGTAGTGAATCGTTCCGGCTTGTCCAGATGCATCCAACCCTTCTCGTCCCCGTTGTTTGGTTTATAAATCGTTACCAGCTCATGTTCCGTTACGATGTTTCTTGCCTCCAGCTCCGAGGTTAATAATTTGTTGTAGGTCTTGAAATCAATTGGTTTTATAGAATCTATATTCGCGTGCATCGCTTGCTGCACCATGTCCTCCACCTCGCCGATTACATATAGGTAATCCGTTAGGGTAGAGTCTATCGAGCTAAAGTCCTCCTCATCCCCGTAATCGATATGTAGTTTCATGTGTGAGTCGGGATTTGCCGTCTTGAAGATATCTTCCCGGTTAAGGTCAGGATCTTCTTTCTGCGGATGGATCGAAGCTTTTGCGTCCATCTTCTGCTTATTAGACGGATCTAGCTCTGAGCTGAAGTACACATCTTGGGTTTGAGGTCCCAGCGCTCCCTGTTCTTTTTTGATAGATCGGATGCGCAGGAACAACTCCTTATAGTCGGCGATCTTCATCGCTTCCTCTATATTGATCTCCATCTGTTTATATAATGTATCATATAAACCTTTCAGCCAGTATCCTTGGAAAACCAAAAGCCCGGCCAGCGATAGGACGATCAACAAAGCGATTAACTTAAAACGAAGTCTGATGTTCATGAAGTCTCTTTATGCTTATAATCGAATTGATCGCTAAAAATAGACAATTTTATTACATGAACTTTTAATACGCAAGATAAACTTTATGCGGGCGCTTGTAAATATTTACTAAGGATGCCCATCAACGCCCCAATATCAATCGGTTTAGCCAAATGATAATTCATGCCCGCTTTGATAGCGTTTGTCACGTCTTCGGAAAAAGCGTTGGCGGTCATGGCTATAATTGGCATATGTGCGATATCCCTTCGTTGGAGGGAACGAATCTGCCGGGTCGCCTCATAACCGTCCATGATAGGCATCTGGATATCCATCAGTATTATCTGGTAAAATCCTTCTTCCGATTGGGCGACTTTATGTACGGCGTCGAGCCCATTTATCGCCGTATCGATAGTGATACCGGTGCTGCCGATGATCTCTACGGCGATCTCACGATTTAACTCGTTATCCTCCACCAGCAAGATGCGCTTGCCGGAATAATCGACGTTTGATAACTTGAATGGGCGGATCGGTTCCGGCTGGTCTCCTTCGTCAAGGAAAGATCTCAATACTTGGAGTAGCTTGGACTTATAGAGAGGCTTGGTGATGAATCCATTGGCCTTAACCTCCTTAGCCTCTGCCTCATATTCCTCAAGATCGTATGCGGAGAGAATGATGATCGGTACGTCCGCTCCCACGAAACGTCTGATTTGCCGGGTTGTTTCAATGCCGTTCATTTGAGGCATCTTCAAGTCAATGATCACGGCGAAATACTCTTTCTCCGCTAAATGATGCTGTCGTACTTTTTCTATAGCTTCGCTACCTGAATATACGCATTCACTGTTTATCCCGATCTCTCGCAAACAGCTAGACGTGTTTAGACAAGCGATCTTATCATCATCTACCACAAGAACCTCTAAACCTTCTACCTCTATCTTATCATCGGGCTTCTGATCCCGACAAACCAATGGCATGTCGATGGTGAAGCGGGAACCTTTGCCATATTCACTCTCCACCTTGATATCTCCTCCCATCATCTGAATGATCTTATGGCTGATCGACATCCCGAGGCCAGTGCCTTGTATCCTCTTGATCTCATCATCGCTCGCACGCTCGAAAGGCTCGAAAATCTTATCCAGAAACTCCGGTTTCATACCTCTTCCGTTATCCTCAAACACGAATTGATAATTTCCGATGCCGTTATGAGGGTCCTTCTCGTAGATTTCTATCGTGATTCGCCCATTCTCCGGCGTATACTTAATTGCGTTCGAGAGGATATTCATCAATACCTGTTTGATACGCTGCGTATCGCCTTTTACATTCTCATGCCTAAGGTTCTTGACGTGTATATTTAAAGTTTGTTGTTTGTTTTTGATCTCCGGTTGCATCATAACGACCAAGTCTTGCAAGAGCTCACCCACATTGAACTCATCCTCCGAAAGAATTAACCTGCCACTTTCGATCTTGGACATATCGAGAACCTCATTAATCAGACTCAATAATAATTTAGAGGCTCCATTGATTTTTTCCATACAATCTAATATTCTTTCACGTTCATCTACATGGGCTTTGGCTATAGTCGCCATTCCCATGATGGCGTTCATGGGTGTACGGATATCGTGGCTCATGCGGGCGAGAAAATCAGATTTGGCTTGGTTGGCTTGTTCCGCCGACTTTAGTGCTTCTTTAAGTTGCTTTGACTGTTTCTCCAGTTTCTTTTGCAACTCCCTCTGTTCGGTAATGTCGGTGATATTGATGTAAACGATAAGATAGATAGGCTCGTCACCTTCCCAGCCGATACATTCCCCGTTCAACTGTAGCCAAGCGCCGTTGCCGTTTTTGTCTTTCGACTGGATAACGAAATGTACAGGTTCCCCTTTTAGCATACAGGGGATATGTGCGTTCATCGTATTACGGCTTGTTTCATCTAAACGGAAGAAAGGACTGAAAGATAAAAAAGAATTTTTATCGATACCAGAGAAGTCCATATATTTATCATTTGCCTCCAGCAATGTAAAACTGCCGTCTTTATGTACCTTATGCTTGGATATGAAGCCGGGGATATTATCATAAGTGATCGTTTGCTCGATCCGCCTTCGCATTACGTCCTCTACATCGGTCATTACCGTATAGGAGATAGGGATGCCGTCTTGTAGTTGGTCGGTAAACGTTGAGGTGATTTTAGTCCATCTTTTCCCTTTTCTCGTTGGCATCTGGATAACGGTTTCGTAACCGCTGGCTTTATTAGCTATCGTCTCGTAAACATTCTTGGATAATATATTCCAAGCTTCATCATAACCTTTAAAATCCAAATCGGGTTTATTGTGGCAAAGAGCTTCATATTCTTCTTTGGGGTAACCTATCATATCGTAATAGAAGTCATTTGCCCATAAAAGTGTGAAATGCTCATCCAATAAATGTTTGCTGACGCTAGCTCCCGTAAGCCCCATCAATAAGTTGTATTCTAGATCCGTCTCTCGCCCTTCCATCGTATGTCTTTTTATATTATTCTACAAAAGTAAAAATTATAAAAGGTACCCTTGAAATTCTTCTTTTTGATAATATGTTCCGTTTTTGCTTTCGGCTAGTCGGATGTTTTCTGGTAACAAGAATAGGTATACGATTTACCCCTGTATTCTTGTGGAGTCATGCCTACATTTCGACGGAAGAACTTATTAAAGAACGATAGATTATTAAAGCCGAGGTCCATCGCTATGTTTTTGATTTCTTGGTTAGTCCCTTTTAACTGTGTCTTAGCGTCTATGATTATTGTTTGCGTGAGGATCTCTTGGGGAGTCTCGCCGATCGCTTTTTTGATGGATGTCGAGAAATAGGAGAACGTGAGGCCCAACTTCTCGGCATAAAACGATACGTTATGCTCTTTTGTATAGTATCTTAATACCATATTTAGGAACTCTTGATAGATTTGTAACGGACGTGTAAGTTCCTGTTTCTCTAATGGGTAATTTTTACTGTATATTTCTGCGATACCTTGACTACACATCATAAAAATGGCCTTTATCATCTCTTTATTGTTCAAGATATCGGGATATACGGCATATTGATAGAGAAGCTCGTAGAAGTTCGTGATCAGGTTGGCCCTGTTTTGGGATATTTTTATAATCGGATACCTGTAAATCATAAGTAGATAACCCATCGTGCTCTTGATAAAATTTGCGTAACACATAAAATCGAAAGAGAACGCTATGAAATAGATCAAGATGTCGGGGGATATCTCATGTATTTGTATGCGACTATTGGGCAATAGCGTTACAACATTGAGTTTCGAGGTGGTCAATTCTGACATATTGATAGTTGAGCGTATTTGCCCTTCCATGCAAAGGATAAAGACCCCGGCTTTTATCTTACAAGGAATATTTACTGTCTCTTATACACATCTCCGAGCCCACGAGACCGTACTA
>ERZ1504996.291-NODE-291-length-18340-cov-4.095269_pt1 | contig 18340 bp, 15 predicted proteins | sample MGYA00572424_ERZ1504996 | MGnify/ENA primary metagenome ERZ1504996 (study PRJEB39906, sample SAMEA3182051) | gut metagenome | biome: human; feature: gut; material: Stool; isolation source: human stools | place: Canada | collected 2012-03-07 ...
AGATTATAGACTTCCGAGACTCCATCGCCCCCGACAACAATATCATCGACTCCGGCTATGTAATCCGACATTTCGATAATGCGATTTACGTAGTGGTAATCTCCATTAATACTGTAGTGGTCAAAAACGTCAAACCAAAAGTCTTTAACATAGGAATTTTTACATCCATCGGGAACTACCAGCCAAATAGTATAGAGATAGGGAAGAACTCCAAACGGGGCATTGGTACAATCGGGAGGTGTAGTGGCAAGGCAAATCACTGTCTTCAATCCAGTACATCCTGCAAAAGCTTCATCCCAAATCTTAGTCAGAGTTGAAGGCAGGACAACATCAGTCAGCCCGGTACAATCATGGAATGCATACTGCCCTATAACTTCCAAAGAATTACCTAAATTGATTTTTTTCAGATTCTGACACCCGGAAAAGGCTCTGTGACCAATACTGGTAATCTCATCAGGCAATTCTATAGTCTCAAATTGGCAACCGGCAAAAGCACCTCCTCCTATTTGGGTAACAGTCGAGGGAATGGAGAATGAAGGCACTGATTTGCAATGACAAAAGACATCCGTAGGCACCCAGGTAGCACCTTCCGGAAGCCACATTGGTGATTTCAATGATTCACAATCTGCAAAAGCATAAGCGCCTATATACTCGATATCTTTGTTCAACTCAAAATTCTCAAGAGCCGAACAATCCATAAACGCCTTATCACCTATGCTTTTAATCGTAGCAGTGTGACCAATTTCAGTTAGAACTTTACATCCCTCAAAGGCCGAATTGCCAATCACTGTTATTGCATCAGCCCATTCTATGCTTGTCAATTTGGCGCAGTTTTGGAATGTACGCTCCCCTATCTTTGTCATCGTACTCGGAACTGTTATCTTTGTTTCAAGATTTTTGCAATCATGAAACGCAGAAGTTCCTATCGTTTTTAACGTTGATGGCAAACTAATAGTCTTGAGATTTGAGCATCCGCCAAAAGAGGCATAGCCCAACTCATCAACACCTTCAGAAACAATGATAGTTTCTGCGGAACATCCGTCGAACGCAAAATCATCAATTTTCTTTATCGTGCCCGGGATTGTAACTTTTTTAAGATTATAGCACCCGGTTGTCATACGCTCATAAAGAGTGGTTGTGGTATAGGTCACTCCTTCATATTCAACCGTGCCCAATATATTGGCCTCGACTATTGATTGAGGAAAGGTACCCACGCTGGCAGTCTTGGTCTCGGGGTGGAGAACATACGTTATATTATCGATGGTGACGCTCAGAGCAAATGCAACCTGCAACATCAAACCGCAAAAAAGCATGAGAACCAAAGAGAATAACTTTTTCATAAATTCAAACAAATCAACTACATACAAAAGTTTTAATGTGCAAAAATAATGATTTTCTCCTTAGCAACAAATATTAGATGAACTTTTTATCAACTAAGTCGTTATAATTGTGCTCAAGTTTTTCAAACATTAGACCAGCAAACAATTTAACATCATGAAAATCATCGAATTAGAACAAAGCGTCGTAGATGGTGAAAATATCCTGACGCGCGAGGCTCTAAGTACTAAAGATGCGATTTACATAGTAAAGTACGACTTTAAAATCAATGGGTCGGTAGTACTTCCAAATGGTTGCGAACTAATAATCGACGGCGGCTCTATCAAAGGTGGCCGCATTTATCTTCCGTGCAACGGTGAATCCGTTCGAAATACCGATTTTTATTCCTATCTTACTATTTGCTTACTATTTGCAGTACCTCTACCAGTTCTATAAACGCAGAAAACAAACTCCAATATCTCGAAACCGGCAACGTATTCCTGGGTGATGGTTGTAGGATTAGTTCTTCAAGGAGTAACCACTTCGAAATGTACCTAAACCAACCCTGTCGCATTATGCTACCAGGCTTAAGCCAGGTTGCAACAGTCCATATCGAATCCGACAAAGTAAATTCCATACAAATCGATGGCTCATGTGATTTCCAAATACATGCTGAGAACTGCCGATTCGAAAGAATTTTTGCTAATAAATTGGGGTGGAGCTTTGTCAATAGATTCGAAAAAAAAGTAGAATACAATATCTTCGAAAACTGTGAAATTTGGGCAGAAGATTATCCTCTTTCGTCACCGGAAAACAGCAATTTCCTATCACTGTCATGTAGCGTTCTCATTGATGACGATAAACCTCTGCAAAACCCCAATGCCATAACGACCACGTCTAAAAGCCTTAATTGGCTCATTATAAAAGATTCCGTCATAACGAATACAGGTATAAATGGAACCGTAAAGGTAGACAATTGTACTTTCTTATTTGGCAAGAATTGCAATAACAATTACGAAACCATACATTGCGGTAGTCATAGCAGAATAATCAACTGTCTATTTGACGGACGCTGTTCTTTAGGCAATAAAGTTTCTAACCTAAACGCCGACATAATAGACCTTTTCAATGGTCACGATATAGTAATCGACGGGTGTACTTTTACAAATTTCATCGGCATTGAAAAACTATGCTGCAATATGATAACTGTAAAGTCTCACTATTCCGTGAACCCAACGAATAAAGACAATCCGGCTAACAGCAATCAATTAGGTGGCCCACAAAACGGAGTAACAATCCGAAACTGCCACTTCGACCTTCCTGAATTTGTAGGATATGTCATCGAGGTATGGAATGGTGTAGTTGATAGCCCAAACGAAGACCGTACTCTAAACCGCCAATTCACTAACATCGAGAACAATTATATGAATTGTCCTAAATCAGTATCTTTCGTACACTGTTACTGCTATACGGACTACCTCAGTGTTCGACTCAATGTTGGCTCTTGCAGAGTATTAGTCTTTATACCTGATGGCATACCAGGAGAACATGGCAATGCTGACGGCAACACTGTTCACAATTTGGTTATATATGGCAACATATTGCGCAGCTATAACAGTGATTACGGATACACAATTCTATATGGTTCGCATATTGATAATCTTGACATGTCAAGCAATGTTTCTGACAGGTACTTATGGGCTAACATCGGGCAAGACAATGTCAACAAGCTTTCGGGTACAATTCGAATCTTAAATAATGAAACAACTGAAGTGAGAGGGCTCATCCAACCCACAAAAGGAACAACCAGCGCCATCAAAATACCGTCAAATATCAATGTCTTCTTCAGCGGCAATATTTCAAGAGGCAAAAAGACCGATGTTGGTACCTTCGACGTCGCTAACGATAAATCCGACAGCATACTATTCACAGGACGGCAGTTCTTCTGCACAGAATCTCCACACCAAAACAAATTCCTGATATACAACGGTCAAGGCTGGCAAGACATCTAAAAGAGTGCATTTATTGATTGATATTGGCTTGTGTCAATCACAATCAAGAACGGTGTAACTTCGATTGGAGTCTTGGCATTTTATAACTGCAGCTACCGGCACTCGATTGTTATACCAAATCGGTTGAAACCATAGGAGACCGCCCCTTTGCTGGCTGCAATGTGCTTGAGTCGGCCATTTTGCCTGCTAGCATGTGTACTTCCAATTACAGTTATCCTGAATCATCGACAGCAATGAATCCATCGGAGTCTTCGACCTTGGCGGACGGCACATAGGCGACAACACAGGAAATATCCCTGCCGGAATTATATCATCCGGCAGGGGAAGAATGTCTTTAAGTTTAAGATTTGAGGCTTGTTTAGGAACTCTATACCTAAACTCTCAAAAGTTAACCCTGAAGCCGATTGCCGGGCACCATGAGTGGACACGGTAGTCGGCTTTAAATGTGGCCGTCTTACCGGCAAGGAGGTCGGCATAGGGGCATGAGGCATCGTCCTCGCCAAGGCCGGCCACATAGAGCAGCGAGGCGTCGATGGTGAAATATTTTATCGGCGAAAACGAGAAGCCCACCGACGGCTCGATTTTGGTCATGCCGGGCGTCTCGGGGTTGTAGTACTCCTTATTGACGGGAGTTGTGTCAATCATCAGGCCCGCACGCAGGTCGAGGCGGTGCGTAAGGCTATACTGCGCACCGAGGCGGAAAGTCCACGAATTGCTGTAATCCTTGGTAAGATGCTGGTTATACGGAGCCAGGGTCTCGCTCAGAAAGTCGATTTCGAGCGATTTATAGACGTTCCAAAACGTAAGCTGGGCATCGGCGGCGAGTTGGAGCTTGTCGACAGGCTTATATGCCACACCGAAATTAAGGACTGCTGGAGCCGGCATCTCGGCGGTAAAGTTTGCCTCGTTGAGCACGTTGAGCTTTTCTTGCAGCAACTGGCGGGCAACCTCGTTGGCATAATTTAGGGCCGCGTCGCCCGACTTCACCTTGAGGTTCATCTTCGAGCGATACGACACGCCCACGGTTACGCGGCTGCTGATATCCCACATCGCACCGACATTGAAGCCAACCGTAGTGGCAGCACGACCTGTCAGATTGATAGAAGCCGGAGTGTCGGCAAAGCGGTAGTCGTTGCCCATCATAGCAAGCAACGCATTGAGTGACCCGGGTGTAACCAGACCCTTGCAGAGGTCAACATTGCCCCACGTAATCATGGCACCGGCGCCAACCGAAAGGCCCGGTATAATCTCCCACGCAAGGGTGGGCTGTATGGTAAATGCCTTGAGGTCGACACTCTGATTGAGCACGGCTCCGGGCCAGTTGTCGCCCCAGGTAATACCGCTGCCATAAGGTGTGTAGAAGCTCACACCGGCGGCAAAGTTGTCGTAGACCTTCATACCCAGATTGAACGCCATCGGCGTAGAAGCAGGGTTGGAAGTATTATAGCGCGTGCCATCGACAGTAGCCGAAGCATGGGCGAAGATGCCTGTTACCGAAGCCTGGAAATCAATAGTATTTTTCTCAAACGCCAAGCCGGCAGGATTGAAAATCATGCTTTCGGCTCCGAGTTTGAGTGCCGTGCCGGTATGTCCCATACCGTTCTGACGCGCACTGAGCGTATTTACCTGATAACCTTCGGCATCCGCGCCGAAACATACAGCCGCAAGCATGGCAGCCGCTGACAATAATTTCAATTTCATTTTTACCTTAGTTAGTTACCTATAGACGAAGCTATAAGCAAAATTATTTAACAACTATAGCCGCCGTCGCCGGTCTAAGCCCTCGAGCCTCGACGTTGACGCGGCCTTTGCCACGTTTATCCGTGCTTTTTACTACCGCCATTGCCCGGCCCTGCCAGGCCTTGCGCTCAGGCGACGAATATGAGACGGTATCTTTCATATCTGCACTTCCGGTGGCCTCGAGTATCACCGGGCCTGTGGTCGAAAATACTATCTCGTTGTCGGCGTCGGGGACGACGTTGCCATCTTTGTCGACAATCTCCACTTCGATAAACGAAAGGTCCTGGCCATCGGCCTTGATTGTCGTTGCCGACGGCACGAGCCTGAATGTATAAGGCTTTCCGGCTGTCGCAAGTGATACAGTCTCCATCACCTCGCCGGAAGCGGAAAGGCCGGCGGCCTCTACCCTGCCGGGCGTGTAAGGCACTGTAAAGACAGACTTCAGAGTCGAATCAGGAGCTTGCTCGGCCACGACATCACCATCGACCGTCAGCCTGACACGCGGATATCGCGAAACCACCTCAACCTCGATAGGTTTGCCCTCGTGGCCCGGCCAGTTCCAGCTCTCGCGTGTAGGCCACACGCCCCAGTCGGTCACCACAATCTTACCTCGATAATTATCAGGCTCACGGACAGCCATATAGAGTTTACGGTCAGTGTTATAGAGCATATCCCTGTAATGCGAAATCGGCTTGCGATAGCCTGTCACATCGATATCGCCGCAGTATGCCCCGTGCCAGGGGAAGAGGGGCGTGGTGTGGAAACCATCTTTCTCCTGCCCCTTGTAGTATGCGCGCCCTATACTCGATTCGCCCACATAGTCGAGGGCTGTCCAAACAAAGTCGCCGAGCACGTATGGGTTATCATTGACGCTGCGCCAGTTCTTGTAGGCGTCTTTCGGGTACGACTCGGTCTGCATGATTACACGATTCGGCACACGTGCATGGTCGCTACCGGCCCTGTGGAGCTGGTAGTTATACCCTACTATATCATGCACTGCGGCAAGAGGGTCGAATATCTCCCACTCCTTGTCCCATGTGGTGAGGGCGGAGGTCACCGGGCGTGTCGGGTCGAGATGGCGCACGTAATCAGCCAATTTCTTAGCGGTGGTGACCACTTCGAGCTTCTTACGCTCTATAACCTCATTACCGATACTCCAGCAAAAAATAGACGGGTGATTCCTGTCACGAAGCACCATGCTCTCGATATCGCGAGGCCACCATTCGTCGAAACAAACTGAATAATCATGCTTATTCTTTGCATCGCGCCAACCGTCGAAAGCCTCATCGATTACCAGGAGGCCCTGGCGGTCACACTCGTCGAGAAAAGCCGGCGACGGTATGTTGTGCGAGGTGCGCACGGCGTTAAAGCCCGCGTCCTTGAGCAGTTTGACCTTTCGGGCCTCGGCGGCATCGTATGACTTGGCTCCGAGTATGCCGTTGTCGTGGTGCACGCAACCGCCGTTGAGCACGATTGGTTTACCATTAAGGGTCATGCCGCTTTGCGCATCGTAGGTGATGGTGCGGAAGCCTGTCGTATTCATCACTTCATCAAGCACCTTGCCGTCGGCCAGGATTTGCGACTTGACGGTGTAGAGGGCAGGACTTTTGGGTGACCACAGCGCAGGGGTATCTATTTTAATATTTTGATTTGAAGAACCGCCCTTAAGTGATGCAACAACCTTGCCGGCAGGGTCATAGACGGTATTGCAAAATTCGATTTTCGAATTGTCCGGATTTTCACAACCGACGCTTATATCGAGGTCCCATATATTGGTATCACCCTGCTGTTTAGGGCAAATGGCAACACCCCACTCGTCGATATGCGTTTTGGGAGTCGTCACAAGCCACACGTGGCGGTAGATGCCCGAACCGCTATACCAGCGGCAGTTTTTCTGCTGCGAGTTATCTACACTGACTTCTACGATATTCTCTTCCCCAAATTTTACGGCAGGCGTTATATCGACCCAAAATGAAGAATAGCCGTAAGGGTGCCCGCCTATGCTGTCGCCGTTGACAAACACGGTCGAGTTCATATACACACCCTCGAAGTAGAGCCTTATCTTCTTTCCTTTATCGTCGGCGAGGACACGGAATTTCTTAGAATACAGCCCCTTGCCGGTCGGAAGCCAGCCACCGTCGCAGCCGGTGGGGTTGTCGGTGTCGAACTCGCCCTCTATACTCCAGTCATGCGGCAGGTCGACGGGCCTTGCCTGCGCGCCTTCGAGGCTGAAAAGCCAGTTCCTGTCAAAATTTTCAGCCTTTCGCTGAGCTGTAAGGAATATCGGTAACAACAATAAAATCGCTACTGCCAAAGGCTTAAATTTCGACATGGCTTTCATTGGATTGAACTCAGTTTACAACATTTATTGGTTTTCCTTTTTCAAACGCCTTTACATTGCCGATGGCGACACCGAACAGGCGTTCGCGAGCCTCTGTCGAGGCCCATGCTATATGCGGTGTTATATAGCAGTTTCTTGCACCGATAAGCGGACAATCATCGGCCGGCGACTCCTGACAAAGCACGTCGAGGCCGGCAGCGGCTATCGTTCCATTGTTCAAAGCACGGGCGAGTGCATCCTCGTCAACAACAGGGCCGCGAGAAGTATTGATTAAGATGGCCGTAGGCTTCATCAGTGCAAGGGTGCGGTCGTTGACAAGGCCGCGAGTATCGGGAGTAAGCGGACAATGGAGGCTCAACACGTCGGCCGTGGCAAAAAGCTGCTCGAGACTCTCGGCCTTGGTATAACCGTCGGGGAGGGCCGATTGCGATGTATATGCCAGCACCTTCATACCCAAGGCTGCCGCTATTGCGGCCGTGGCTTTGCCTGTATGCCCCAAGCCTACGATGCCGAAGGTCTTGCCGGCAAGCTCGTGCCAGTCGGCAAGGCGATATGAAAAATCAGGGCAACGGCACCATGCGCCCTTTGCATCGGCTGCGGCATAATCGGCCACACGGTTTGTTATGGCCAACAAGAGCGAGATAGCCTGCTGGGCGACCGACATAGTGCTATACGCCGGTATATTTGTCACCACAATTCCAGACTTGCGTGCCGCCTCGGTGTCGATGATATTATAGCCAGTGGCCAACACACCGATATATTTAAGGTCGGGCAACTCGGCGATTGTGGCGGCGTCAAAGGGCACCTTGTTGGTAAGCACCATCCCGGCACCACTACAACGGCCTACGATGTCGGCGACCGGGGTACGGTCATAGACAACGACGTCGCCAAAAGCCTGCCAACGACTGTCATCGGCAGGATAAACCGTTGCCGCATCGAGAATTACGAGAGACATTATATAAGGTCAAGTGGTTAAGAGTCAAAGGTTAAGGACTAAGTCCTTAACCTTTGACTTTCAACTTTCGTCTACGAAAGTTGAAACAATTATTTTATCAAGTACTGCGACGAAATCGACTCATTGCAGTGTACGCGGCGGATTGTGTCGGCAAACAGCCTTGCAACCGACAAGATGGTACACTTGGGGCAGTCTTTGGTAAATGGTATCGAGTTTGTAAAAATCATCTCGGTCAGGGCCGAGTCATTAACCCTCTGAGTAGCCGGGTCACTCATGATGGCATGAGAAGCAAGAGCGCGGACACTCTTGGCACCGTTTTCCATCATCAGGTCAGCGGCCTTGGTAATAGTGCCGGCAGTATCGACCATATCGTCGACAAGGATTACGTTTTTATCCTTGACATCACCAATCACAGTCATCTTTTCTACCACATTAGCCTTTGCACGCTGCTTGTGGCAGAGCACCAGGGGCACATCGAGGTATTTGGCATAGCTGTTGGCTCGTTTTGCACCGCCTACATCGGGGGTGGCGATTACCATATCCTTGAGATTTAGGCTCTGGATATAAGGGATAAACACCGACGAGGCATAGAGGTGGTCGAGGGGTATGTTGAAGAAGCCCTGGATTTGGTCGGCATGGAGGTCCATGGTAATCACACGGTTAGCGCCGGCAGTGACAAGGAGGTCCGACACAAGTTTTGCGGCAATCGACACACGCGGTTTGTCCTTGCGGTCCTGACGCGCCCAGCCGAAATAGGGGAGCACGGCAATGACAGAATGGGCCGATGCACGCTTGGCCGCATCTATCATCAGCAACAGCTCCATGAGGTTGTCGCAATTGGGGAATGTGCTCTGCACGATATACACGTCGCAACCACGGACGGTTTCTTCGTACGACACTTCGAACTCGCCGTCGGCGAAATGTTCGATTTTCATCTTGCCCAGCTCTACGCCGAGTTCTTTGCAGATTTCCTCGGCCATGTATTGCGATTTTGTACCGGCGAAAATCTTAAAGGGGTGAAGGCTTGAATCCATTGGGATAGAATATGATGTTGATTTCAGGTCTATTTCTTGTTCTTCTTATATGTATTGGCCGGAGTGGGGGCTTTAGGCTCCTTCCTGCTCTTGGAGGCTTTGTCCTGCTTCGAAGCCTTAGGGGTCGGGCGCTGGGCGGCTCCGCGCAAAGGCTCGATATGCTCTCGCGAGATTTTCCATACCACGGCACCGTGGGCCGGCACGCTCAGAAGCATCGGCTCGGTGGCACTGAGGGTCTTGGCCTCGGTCTTGCCGCTAAGCAGCTCTACAGCCTCGGGGTCGATACCTTGCACCAGGTCGAGGGTCTGGAAGGCATGGGTGGGTATATTGAGGGCGATATCGCTGTCGGTGTCGCCAAAGTTGGCAACTATCACCAGCAGGTCGTCGCCTTTGTGTCGCAAGAAGGCGAAATGACGGTGAGGGTTGAGGCCGGGATTTTCGAGATTGACATACATCAGGTCGAAGAAGTCGCCATCGGCAATGGCAGGCTCTGAATTGGCCAGGGTAAGTATGTGTGCATATTTACGGCGCAGCTCCTCTTCCTGCGGCGTCAGTTTGCCACGGCAGGTGCCATTGTCGAGCCAGCGGCGTACCGACGCAAGGCTCCAGTAGTCAAAAATCGTCGTGCGCCCGTCGTGGCCGCTATAGCCCTCGCTGTCGGTGCCCGGTTCGCCCAATTCCTGGCCGAAGTAAATCATCATCGGGCCCTTGTTGATAAATGTGCTGACCACCAGCGACGGCAGCACCCGCGCAGCATCGCCGGCATAGAAAGGCGATGCAAAGCGTTGCTCGTCGTGGTTCTCGAGGAAGTTGAGCATATTGGGGCCGATACCCTCTACGGCCTGCCAGCAACCGGTAATCTTGGCTGCCGATGTATTGTGGGTCTCTACGGCGCGGAGAGTGTCGTAGAGGTTGACCTTGTCGTAGAGATAGTCGAAGCCGCCATATTCGATAAAGGGCCTGTAGAGGCCGATATCATAGATTTCGGCTATAAATATGATGTCGGGATAGTGTTGGCGCACCTGGGGTATGGCCCAGTGCCAGAACTCGAGCGGCACCATGTGCACCATGTCGCAACGGAAACCGTCGATACCCTTCGAGGCCCAGTAGCGCAGTATATGCAGCATCTTGAGCCACGTGTCGGGTATGGGGTCGAAATGCCTCGTACCGTCGCCGTAGTCCACACCATAATTAAGTTTTACCGTGTCGTACCAGTCATTTACGCCCGGAAAGGCCGTGAAGCAGTCGTTGCCCGAAGCCTTGGCCGGAAACTCGACGTAGGCATCGGAACCGCTGCCGAGGTCTACGCTCGGCGAAAACTGCTGCCACGTGATATAGTAGAAATTATTGTCAGGTGCAAAAAACATCTCGTGATTGTCACCCTTGCCGAAATCCTCGATTCCGGCTGGGCGCACATCCGAGGCGTACTGACGGCCCACATGGTTTGGCACAAAGTCAATTATAACCTTCATGCCGGCATCGTGCGTACGCCTTACCAGGGCCTCGAACTCATCCATGCGGCGCGGCACGTTGACAGCCAGGTCGGGGTCGATGTCGTAGTAGTCGGTGATGGCATAGGGGCTGCCGGCATGGCCCTTGACGACATGGGGGTTATGACGCGGTATCCCGTAGGCCGTATAATCGGCATCGTGGGCATGCTCGAGCACGCCCGTATACCACACATGGGTCACACCGAGACTGCGAATCGAGTCGAGCACCGTGGCCGTGATGTCGTTGAGTTTGCCCGAACCGTTGCGGTCGATAGTACCGTTTACGACAGGGGCTTCGCAATAGTTGGCAAACAGGCGCGGAAGTAATTGATAGATAATAGGCTTTACGTGAGTCATTTCGTTGTTCCTTGTGGTGCCGGATTCCACATCCCGGCGTTTTTGAGAGCTTTGCGCGTGTGCATATATCCGCTCACTACCAGCTCTTTTATTTTACTGAGGTCAAAGACGGCATAATCGGCAATCTCGGGCGTCTGTATCGACAAATCGCACAGGGCCATATCTTCGGCCTGGTTGGCCTTGGCCATGAGGTTGTAGGTGCGGTAGGCTACTTCGATAATCGAACTATAGCTGTCTTTTTTTGCCAGCGGGCTTACATTGATGCCTATCAGCGTGTCGCATTTGTCACGCAGCGCCCAGGCCGGCAAGTTGCGCAGTACGCCGCCGTCGACATAATGCACACCGTCAATCTGCACCGGAGGAAAGATTATGGGGATGGAGCACGAGGCTATCATTCGAGGGCCGATTTCGCCGCTATCGAAAATGTGCGGCCGGGCATTGTCGAGGTCTGACGCGCCTATAAAGGTGGGTATGTCGAGGTCTTCGACATTGCGCTTGTTGCCAATCGCATTTTGGATAAAGTGCATAAACTTCTCTATTTTGAAAAGTCCGCCTTTGCCCCAGCTCAGTTCCACAAAGTCGCGGAAGCCCTGGCCGCTGAACAAATCGGCCATTTCGAGGGGTTTGACACCGGCGGCATAAAGTACCGCCACCACCGACCCGGCACTGACACCGGCAATGGCATCGGGCTTCAACCCGGCCTCTTCTATGGCCATCAAGGCCCCGGCGTGGGCAAATCCGCGCGCACCGCCACCGCTGAGCGCAACACCTAATTTATACGGGTGTCGCTCAACTGTTTCAGTTTCAGCACTTGACGTTTTCTTAAAAAAAGACATAGCTTTCTCGAGCTCTTTACGACTGCAAAATTAGCGAGAAAAATCGTAACCGTCAATTTTTAAGACTAAATTATTAATCTTACTTTCGCTAACTCACCTGGCAAAGCCTTGCTGAAATAATGACACATAAGAACAAAAAGACAAAAACGACAAAAAATTTTTGTCACTATTGCCTTTATGTCCTTATGTTTCCTCTTATCTTCAATAAAGCATACAGCTCACTCCCCGACTACGAATATAGAGAAGTTGACAGAGCCGTAGGCGCGGTGCTCACGGAAGCCGGGGAGCGACGAGAAGTCGTGGCTCTTGTTGTGCTCGATGATGACGAGTGTGCCAGGCTTTACGAGGGCCGAGCCCAAAATCAGGCCCGGGATATCGGCAAAACCCGGCATATCATAGGGAGGGTCGGCCCACACCACGTCGTAGGCCCTCGGGGCCGAGGCAATGTAGCGCAGCGCGTCGCCACGCACAAGCAGCAGGTTCTTGTCGCCAAGCTCGTCGGCCACTTTTTGTATAAACCGCTGCTGCGTCGCGGCCTTCTCGACAGCGGTCACAGTGCGACAGCCACGCGAGAGGAACTCGAAGCTCACCGCGCCCGTGCCGGCGAAGAGGTCGAGGGCATCAAGACCGTCGAGGTCGACGTAGTTCTCGATTACGTTAAATATATTTTCGCGGGCAAAGTCGGTTGTCGGCCTCGCGGTGATGTTTTTGGGCACATCGAAACGGCGGCGCCCATACTTGCCTCGTATTATTCGCATAGTGGTAAAATTATCAAAGGGAACGGGGCCTTGAAGGCCTCCTTGCCGGCGCGGAGTGCCGCCGAGGGGAATATCATCGGCATCACGTGGCGCACATAGCGCGACAACAGGGGTGTCACGGCGTGGCGTAGCGCCCCGTCGCCGCATAGCAGCATCTCGTCGTTCTCGACATCGAAACCGGCGACCTTGGCACAGGCGAGGGCGTAATATAGCACGTCGGTATCGCTTTCCCATTGCTTCGACGTAGCCATGACCAGACGTCCGCCGGCATCGTAAGCCGCAATATCGACACGGCGTGGCGTGCCGTCGGTAATATGCACAAAGACCTTGGCCCGGTTGCTCATGCCGTCCTGACGGCCGAAATATTTCAACAACAACGACACCACATGGCGCGCCGGGGCGTTGCGGAAGGTTCGCGCCATAAACTGCCGCGCATCCTCGGGCATTGCCCAAACCACGCCCACACCCGACGCCGGGGCATCGGCCGTGACAGCCGGAGGCTCGTTGCCCCCATATCCGATTTGTGTAATCTCGCCAATGGTAGCCGCATCAATGCCGAGACCTTCGGGCACGAGGGTATAGGCATCGGTATCGACGAGCATGTCTATTCGCCCGAAGTCGGAAAGCAGCTCGGGATTAGCGTAGACAACTTCCTCGAGCGCACGGTGCAGTGGCAACGACGCATCGAGTGGCAGACGGCGGTAAATCAGCGACGCATCGGCCACTGTCGATGTCATGACGGCATGAAGCATGCCCGGCGACACCTCGAGGGCGAGGCGCCACAGACGCGGATTGTCAATCGTAGGCTGCTCCATCATCGTGCCGTAAAAGTTACCATGCGGTTATACACAAAATTGGCAAGGGTATAGACCACGTTGCCTAACAGCGTGGCTATGCCGTAGCCCGACAGGACTATGCCTAACACGCGGAAATCATAACCGCCGTATGCGCTCGTAAGCATCCATACCACCCACAACTGCAGGGCATAGCATACGAAGAAACCGCATACAAACTTCAACGCCTCGCGGCCATAATTGCCGTGGCTGTGAAACACCCATTGGCGGTTACACAAAAATGAATTGACCACGCCGCAGATATACCCCAGGGCGTTGCTCACATATAGGTTCCAGCCCAGGAGCGACTTGCACATATATATCACCCCGAGCGTGACAAGGGTATTGAGCACGCCCACGAGGCAGTACTTTATGAATTGTATTATCTTTTCGTATCGCGCGGCCAGTTCGCGATAGCGGCCGGAGTGTCGGTGTCGGGTCATGGTTGGTTGTCTTGGGGTAAATCTTTGGGGTCGACCTTGAGTATGGGCAGCGACCAGTGATAATGAACAGCGGCAACGCGCAGACCTATTACCATGGCCGCGCACGATACCTGGGCAAGCACCGGAGTGGCAGCAGGAATAAGTGTCACAAGCCAATAGACCAGGCCTCCGGCCAGACACGCCGTGGCGTAGATATCCTTGCGGAAGAAGAGGGGCTCGTCGTTGATAAGTATGTCGCGTGTCACCCCGCCGAACGAGCCGGTGATTATACCCATCACGATTGCCACCCACGACGGGAAACCGGCGGCATAGCTCTTCTCGATGCCTACGACCACAAAGAGAGCCAGGCCGATGGCGTCGAAGATAAACAATGTGCGCATACCGCCAACGAGGAAACGCCTGAATATGATTACTATGACCAGCGAGAGGAAGGTCACGGCAAGGTACATCCACGACTGCATCCAGAAGACCGGTATAGCCAGCAGCAAGTCGCGGAGCGTGCCGCCGCCAATCGCCGTGACAAGGCCCACGACGTAGGCCCCGAACCAGTCGAAATTTTTCGCGGCGGCGAGGCGTATGCCCGAGATGGCAAAGGCGATTGTGCCGAGTACCTCTATTATAAATATGAAGAGATTGTCTTCAGTCATCGGCTTTGTCTGATATTTCTACGCCGTGCCGGGCAGCATCGGCCTTTATGCCGGCATCTATACGCGCCTCACGGGCAAGTTCTTTTTCGTGGTAACGGCACACGTCGGCAAGGAAGCAGCCCTCGCACATTGGCTTGCGCGCCTTGCACACATAGCGCCCGTGCAAGATTAGCCAGTGATGGGCGTGCCTCACGAGCTCTTCGGGTATGTTTGCAGTGAGCTTTTCCTCGGTGGCGCGCGGTGTACGGCTGCGCGTGGTCAGCCCAAGGCGCTCGGCTACGCGGAACACATGCGTGTCGACCGCCATGGCCGGGCGGCTGTAGACGACCGACAATATCACGTTTGCCGTCTTGCGCCCCACGCCAGGCAGCGTGAGCAGGCTGTCGATATCGTCGGGCACATGGCCGCCGTAGTCGTCGACCAACTTGCGGGCCATGCCTATGAGCGACTTGGTCTTGTTGTTGGGATACGAGCACGATTTTATCAGCCCGTATACATCGTCGGGCGAAGCTACGGCAAGGTCGGCCGGGGTGGGATAAGCCTCGAAGAGGGCCGGCGTAATCATATTGACACGCTTGTCGGTGCACTGGGCCGACAAAATCACCGCCACCAGCAGTTGGTAGGGACTGTCGTAGTGCAGCTCGGTCTGCGGCGAAGGCATCTCGGCCTCAAATCGCTCTAATATGGCTTGATAGCGCTCTTTCTGCTTCATCTCCTCGATTGATTGATATTGCAAAATTAGCAATTATCGCCGTCTTGTGCAAGAATTTTTATAAATGGCGGAAATGTCGTATATTTGCGCCATGTTGCGGAAATTGCTCATAAAATATCTTGACAGGCCGTCGTGGCCGGCCGTTGCTGTCGACGTGGTATTCATCACCATGCTCACCTTCGGCTTTCTATGGCTGCTGGAATATGACCCCTATTCCATACTCGAGCCCACGGGCGATTTCAGCAGCGGCGACTACTACGACAGGCTCTATCACCGCAACGTAGACCTGCCTGTCGACACAAACGTGGTCATTGTGGCTACCGACGACATTTCGGCGGCCGGTATGCCCGACGCGCTCAGGCTCGTTGCCTCGTTCGAGCCGGCCGCTATCGGCCTCGACCTGATTTTCCGCACGCAGGGCAGCGTGACCGACGACCTACTCGACGTTATCGACTCCATACCGATAATCGTGCTGCCAGTCGAACTCGCCTACGACGATGCCACCGACCGCCTCTACCGTGGCCACCCCTCGCTTGTCGACAGCGAACTTCCCGACAAGCCCTATGCCACCGTCTCTTTTCCGCCGCTGGCACTCCACTCTACCCTGCGCGAGTTTTTCATTACCGCCCGGCTTGCCGACGGCGACAGCATCCAGTCGATGGCAAGCGCGCTGTGCAGGCTCAAAAATCCGTCGCTGAGCATACCTCGCGAGGATACTCAGATGATAAATTTCAACCTTACCACGCCTGAACTGCTATCCATCACCGACCTTGCCGACCCGGACAAACGAGACATTGTCAGCTTCCTGCTCAAAGATAAAATCGTTCTGATGGGCGATGCCGACAGTCCCTACGACCACATCAGCACATCGATTTCCGACCGTATGCCGGGCATCGAGGTACATGCGGCCGCGATTGCCACGCTGCTGCAGCAACAGCCCGTCCGCCAGCTCCACCGTGGATGGCTGCTCTTTATCAGCATCTTGTTTATCACCGCCACCGCCGTGATTTGCGCCAAATTTGACGAAGATGCCGACCTGACAAAAAATTTCTCGCTACTCGGACTGAAATTTTTCTTTATTGCCGTAATATTAGTCGGAGGGTACTGGCTGTATGTGCATTACGCTCTCCGGGCTGACTTCTCAAAGTCTATCGCGCTGGTATTTTTCAGCATGATGGTATGCGACTTCTGGTTCCCAATCAAACATTACCTTAAAGACAAACTAAAGAAATGAAACATCTATTTGCCTCTCTAATACTTTTGTTGTCAAGCCTCTGCGCTTTTGCTCAAACCGAATATATCGTCCACTCGGTCACGGGCGAAGTTACAGCGTCGACAACCGCCGGGGCTTGGCAAAAAGTCGAACGGCTGTCCACACTGCCCTCGTCTGCGACTGTCGACATTCCCGACGGCGGTTCACTGGTAATCTATTCCAAGAAGTCGCCCCAGACCCTCAAAATCAACACTCCGGGCCAACACCGCCTGCGTGCTGCCGCACGCGCCGCCGCGAAGACTGCTGCCGCAAAGCGCAGCAAGGTTCTCTCGCCAATTGTCAGCGGTGCCGGGCACGAGAAGACAAGTGTACGCTCGGGTGTCGTATACCGTTCGCCTGCCGACGACAAAGCCATAGCAGCCATAGCGGCCGCAGTAGTAAAGCCCTCGGAAAGCAATACTTATGGGCTCTGCATCACCGCCGCCGGCGACGGCTTGAGCGGACTGACCATGACAAACAAGGGTAAAGAAGATGTCGTGGCCGCAGTAATCGTATGTACCGACGGCCACTATTCACCCCTTCAGATTTCAGACAATAGCGACATGCCCGGTATCATGCTACTGCCTGCCGGCGCAACCTACAATGTACCCGAGTGCCAACTGCTCCTCCCTGCCGGCTCATCGGTTATTATGGTAGTCTGCGACCGCAGTTTCGACACCGACGCCCTCTGCCTCCTCCTCAACAACCCTCCCGTCCCGGCAACAACCACCCCCATCAACGTCACCGCCGTCCTCGGCAAGTAAGGGCACGAAACCAAACTACTTGTGTCTAAACAAATAGGGCCACCTCAAAAAGGCTGGTTTCAGAGTGAAGTGACCAAAAAAAGTTTTTTGTCTAAATTTTAGGGTGCATTTCAGGACTCCCAGCACCTATCGTTGAGAACCTTCGTTTTTGTTATTTTTAATTGAGTTTCAAGTCAAAGAACATAAACCTGGTTTCAAGCGGTTCATCGCTCTTCAATTGGAGGAAGTCTCGTTCTTCCTTCTCAGTTTTGTACAAGGGCTTGAAGCCGTTCTTTTCATAAAAATGGAGCGTTCGTGGATTGCTATATGCATCCACAACAATGAAACGACAACCAGTCTTGTTATCCTCTGAACGAAACCAATCTTTAACAAAATCAAGTATTTGGCTTCCAACATTTAGTCCTTTGCCACGAAACTCAGAAGAGACGCCCAATCGACCAATCAAAACTGCGGGAAAATTGATTCCACGCTTCGCGTTTGGCACACCTCGCTGAAGTCGATTTTTAGCTGAATTAGCAATATGTTGAGACTTGACACTGTCGTTAGCCAACGTGATTATACCTAATATTTGCCGTGTATTTTCAGAGCTTACCCAAGCATAGGTTTTGCCCAATAATTCCGTACCATACAATAACGCATCTCTTGCAAAAAACTCGTCGAGGTCTTTATCTTTGCAACTAAAAGGCGTACAATACGTTGCGACTTCCTTAGTGTACGGGAGCCTGATTGCGTCAGTCGCAAGGCTAAAATTGGGATTATTATTCATTTCCTCTCTTAAATAGAGACGAAAATAATTCACGCGAACGGCGGTCCATTTCGCGTAGTTGAGCCTCTCGCTCGGGCGACAGG
>ERZ1504996.306-NODE-306-length-17678-cov-3.660217_pt1 | contig 17678 bp, 9 predicted proteins | sample MGYA00572424_ERZ1504996 | MGnify/ENA primary metagenome ERZ1504996 (study PRJEB39906, sample SAMEA3182051) | gut metagenome | biome: human; feature: gut; material: Stool; isolation source: human stools | place: Canada | collected 2012-03-07 ...
CGAGCACATAGCGCTGTTTGGCAGCCGAGAAACCGTCGGGGTTGACCGCCGAGTTGGCTATCGATTAGTAACCGGGCTTGGGGTCCTGGAGGTCCATATTGGTCGTGACCTTGACCTGCGAGGTGATATCCTCGCCCTGCATGGTGGCCGAATAGCCCGGGTCGACAAACGGCGTGCCTGCCGGGGCCGTCATATATTCGGGCCCGTCGAGTTCGATGACGGCATAATATGTCACGCCGGTAAGCCCCTCGGTATCCTCGCTGCAGGCAGTGGCAAGCAGCCCGAGGGCCATGGCTGAAATCAATATATATTTTTTCATTTCCTTGCTTGTTATGTGTTATTTCGCAGCCCAGAAAATCGGGGTTTGTTCACCCTTAAATTCGGGAGTGTTAGAGTTGGCACTTGCCGATGACACGGGGTAGGGCCAGCGCATAAGCAGCTTGTTCTCCCCAACCTTGGTATTGAAATCAATCGGCGTATAGAGCGTGCCTGGAACGAGCAGACCGGGATTATAAGCATCGGTAAGTTTGTCGTAGAGCTGGGCGCCGGTCACGCTGCCGAAGGCAGGATAGCCGAGGCGGCGCATCTCGCAGTATGCCTCGAAGTTGTTGATGCCGGCAAGGGCAATCCATTTCTGGATACCGATGCACTCGGCCCAGCGGGCGTTGTCGTAGGGATAAGCCTCGAGGACCTTTTCTACGCCGGTGGCACCGGCCTGGGCAAACGAAGCCTCAATCGCGGCCTCGTAGTGGGCCTTGGCCTTGTCGGCACTGCCATAGCGGGCCTCGTATTCGGCAAGGAAGAACTCGGTCTCGGCAACGGTAATCAGGGTCACAGGAGTATCGTATTTGATATTGGGGCGGCACCAGTAACCGGCCTTGAGGCTGGCAGTGCCGGGGTATTGTGTGCCCGAGATGCCGCCGGTATATTCCTTCTTGTCGGTATTGGGGTTGAACCACACTGTCAGACGGCCGTCGTCGGCAACGTTCATTGCTGCAAGCAGGGCGAGGTTGAGCACAACGTTCTGCTGGGTAGAGCCGAAATATGTGGCAAACTCTTCCTGATAATAGGGGTTGGCATGGCCGCTTTCGTTTGCCCAGCATCCTTCCCACTGCACGTCGACTATGGGGAAGTTGTTCTCGGCAACGAGTGCGTCGAGCTGGGCCTTTACATCTACGGCAAGGCTCTCGCGCATGAGGATGCGCAGTTTGAGGGCGTTGGCGAGCTTAACCCACTCCGAGGCACGCGCACCGGGCATCAGGAAGTTGGTGCAAACATTTTCAGTGCCCACGCAATTTGCCAGGGCATCGTCGAGTTCCTTCACTATGCCGGCATACACGTCTTTGCCTTCGTCGTATTTGGGCGACAGGTTCGACGGATTGAGGGCCTCGCTGTAGGGAATTTCGCCGTAGCAGTCAATCAGTGCCTGATAGCTTGCGGCACGGAGCACGGTAGCGGCAAGTATGTTGCCGTTGCTACCGCTTTCTTTCGACTTGGCAATCACGGTCGAGAGGTTCTGGAGCGTACCTGTCGACAGGACGGTAAACATGCGGCTCGAGCGTGCGCCACTCATTGTAAACTGACTATAGTCGAGGTAGTTGCTCGTACCGAACATTTGGGCGTAATGCTGGGCCAAATATCCCGAGGGTATGCGCAGGAAATCGCTGTAGCACGTGGCGAAAGCCATCTCGGTGGCAGGGAAGATGAGGTCTTCGGAAATAGCGCCAGCGCTGGGCGAGTTGGGGCTCTCGTTTATGTCGAGGTAGTCGCCGCACGAGGCAAGCGAGAGCGACATGGCCACGAGGCCCGAAATCAATATCTTTTTCATTGCTGGATTTGCTTTTAGAAGTTAACTTTGAGGTTTACGCCGAAGCTGCGGCACGAGGGGTTTGAATACAGTTCGCCGAAACCGTAGGCGAGGTCGCCATACTGGGTCACCGTCGTTGTCTCGGGGTCGACATAGCGGTTGTCCTTGCTCGTCCATATAAAGGCGTTGTTGCAATATGCTGTCAGCACCACCTCGTTGAGGTAGACGGCTTTGAGCCACTTGCGCGGCAGGTTCCAGGTCAGAGAGATATTGCGCAGCTTGCAATATGTGCGGTCGGTAAGGTAGGCAAGACCACCCTGGCCCCAGCCATAGTCGTTGAAATATTTCTGATAGCTGCCGTCGGCAACAAAAATCGGCGTGTTGTTGGGGCTGTAGGTGCCGTCGCCGTTAGCGACTACCGAGCCGGGGATGATGAAGGGCCGGCGTTCGTTCTGCTCGGTTACTTTGCCGTTACCTGTAAACTGCATCAGGTTCTTGGTACGCGAGAACATCTTGCCGCCGTAGCGGATATCGAAGGCCGCGCTGAGGGTTACGTCGAACACGCGGATGGCGGTGGTTACGCCGCCGGTCCAGTCGTGGTTCATCGAGAAACCGGTTTTCTCCAATGATGTACCCAGCACTGGCTGGCCAGCGCTATCTACGATGGGTGCACCATAGTAGGGGCTGTCCTTGTCGGTGACAAATTTGGGCAGGTAAGTGTAATACTGGCCAATGGCTTCGCCCTGCTCGGCATACATATACACGGCGTCGTTACCGGCCGAGAAGCTATAGATATTCACCTTGCCACCCTCCACGCTCTCGGGTATTGATACTACCTTATTGTAGTTCTTGGTGAAGTTAAAGCCGAAGTCCCAACTGAAGTTTGCTGTTTCAATGGGGCGCACGTTGACCATGAGTTCCACACCACGGTTGCGAACCTTGCCGAAATTGGTCACCTGGTACGAGAAACCTGTCGAGGGGTCGACCGGAAGTGTGAAAATCTGGTCGTCGGTCACGCGGTTGTAGTAGCTGGCATCGATATCGATGCGGCCGTTGAAGAACTTAAGGTTTGTGCCGACCTCGAACTCTGATGTCATTTCGGGGCGCAGTGTCGACGAACCGGCGGTCGTCGAGGCGATGAAGGCGTTCTTAGAGTTCATCGGGAACGATATGATATCCAAGGCATAGTATCCGGGGAAATATGCCTGACGGTAGTTTGTAGCAGTATAGTAGGGGCTGGCATCGTTACCGGTCTTACCGTAGGCCAGGCGCACCTTGCCGAATGTCAGCACGGGGTTGGCCGGTATCCACTTGGTGAAAATACCGCTGAGAGTCACACCGGGATAGAAGAACGAATTGTTGCCCTTGGGCAGTGTCGACGACCAGTCGTTACGGGCGGTCACGTCGAGGTAAACCCAGCCGTCCCAGCCAAGGGTCACGTCGCCGAATACACCGACCATACGGCGCTTGCTTGCCGACTCGCCGAGCACCGAGCGCGACGAACCGTTGCTGAGCATCCAGAAGTCGCTGTAGATTGCCAGGTTGTCGGTCTGACCCTGCAGCCAGTTGTAGGCACGCTCGTTGATGTTCATGCCGACGGTGGCGCCAAGGTCGAGGCGTTTGTCGAAGAAAGAGCGGTTATAGTTGGCCAGAAAGTCATGGTTGAGCTCGTGCTGGCGACGATACTGTGCGTAGACACTGCCGGCCTGGTTCATCGACGACGGCGCATAGCCATAGTCGTTGTTAATAAGGGCGTCGTCGAGGGCGATTTCGGGCGTACCGATTTTGAGGTCATAGTCCGAATAATCGAAACCGAAGCGGTAGGTCAGCGTGAGGCCGTCGACGGGGAAGAGGTCGAGCTGCATCTTGCCGAAGGTCTGCTTGCCGGTCAGTTTGTTGTAGTTGTTGGCAAGTGCCCAATAGGGGTTGGTAATACCGTAAGGTGTGAGGTATGCCTCGGGGGTGTTGAATGGGTTCGACAAGTCCTTCATGTCGACAATCGATATGTCGCGCGGCAGTTCGAGTACGCCGTCAATCACAAATGCGCCCTGGTCTGAGGCCACGGTGCGTGTCTCCCAGTTGGCAAAGTTCATGTTGGCCGAAACCTTGAGCCATTTCTCGGGCTGGTAGCTTGCACGGGCAGCAATCGTGTTGCGGTGGTAGCTGTCGGCATCGGTCGGGATGATGCCGTCGTTGTCGGTATATGAGTAGGAGGCATAGAATGTCATACGCTCGTCTTTGCTAACGCCGCTGATTGACACGTTGTGGTTCTGTGAGAAGCCGGTGTCGTAGAAGTCGCGCACGTTGTTCTTCTTGGCGTCGTAGGTGTGGATGCGCTGCGAGTTGTTCCAAATCGGGCCGTAGACCTGTATGCTGCCGTCGAGGGCGGGGCCCCACGAGCCGTTTTCGATAAATGTCTGGCCGCCGTTCCATCCCTGTCCCCATTTGTTCTGCATCTCGGGCAGGAGGCTCAGGCGGTTCCACTCGAGGCCGCCGCTATAGGTGATGCTATAGTTCTTGCCGCCGTTTTTATTACCCGACTTGGTGGTGATGATGATTACGCCGTTGCTTGCGCGGCTACCGTAGAGGGCGGTAGCGGCAGCACCCTTGAGGACGGTGAGCGAGGCGATGTCGTCGGGAGCGATGTTGCTCACACCGCCGGCGGCTATATCGTGGCCCTGTACGCCGCGCGACGAAGACTCGACAGGCACACCGTCGACAACGTAGAGCGGCTGGTTAGAACCATTGATTGAGCCGAGACCGCGAATCACGACATGGTTTGCCGCGCCCGGGTCAGAAGCCGTGGTCTGCACTATAAGACCGGCCACCTTGCCCTGCAGGGCCTGCATGACGTTGGTGGTGCGCGCCTGTTCGATTTCGGCAGCACTCACCTGTGTCGCTGCGAAACCGAGGCTCTTCTCACTGCGCGTGATACCGAGGGCCGTAACCACGACCTCGTCGAGCAACTCCGAACTAAGACCCAGCACAATCTTGATTTCACCCTTGGTGATGGGCACTTCCTGCCCCGTCATACCGACATAGGAAACCGTGAGAGTTTTTGCTGACGCAGGCACACCCGAAATTGCGAAACGGCCGTCGACATCCGTCACGGTAGCCAACTGTGTGCCTGTCACCTTCACCGAGGCACCGACAACAGGCTCGTTGTCTTCGCCCGACATGACAATACCATGGATATCGTGCGCCTGGGCCACAGCCCCGACGGCGATACCAAGAATCATCACGAGTAACAGAAATAGCTTTTTCATACTCTGGAATTAATTAGACCTAATAAAAACTGTTTTCTTATTGATGTTTGTTAATTTAAATGAATTGACACAAATGCCGGTTCATCGGGCCGCGCCCACGCTGGATAGACATTTGTTAGCTTTAAGCCTGTTTGGAGAGCAAAAAAAAAAGAATTGTTCGTTTTTGTAAATTTTTGAAATGATTGACGGTGCAAAGGTAACACACGTCAGTTAATATATTACCAAATTTTCAGTTAATATTATTTAATTTATCGTTAAATTATGTATTTTTTAAATTTTGCCTTATTTTGCGTCCTCCTCCTGAACATTATTATCCCCACGGGTGTCTTATATTATAAATTTCGCACACGCCGCCGCCAAGCGGACACACCATTCAACCCCGACACATCATCTACATCATGCTGCCAAACCTGCCATACATATCACTATCTGTCATCGGGCCGTCGGTCGAAGACATACGTCATTTCATCGGTGACAACGATGGCGCGTCATACGCCATCGCCGAACAAATCATGAAGGTCGTCAACTGGCTCCTGGGCATCTTCGGACTCGAGCACGACCAAAACATCGTGACCTTTCTCTATGCCGCCGTCGTGTTCGGCGTCGCCCTGATAGTGGGGTGGATTACGCAATGGCTGGTGCTGTCACTCGTAAGGCTCGTGACAAAGCACTGGAGCTCGGACATCTACGAAACCCTAATCGACGTAAGGTTCTTCCATAAAATCTGCCGCATCATACCGGGCCTTGTATTCCTGATACTCATACAGTTCACCCTGTCGAACCATACATCGCTGTCGGGCATACTGACCAAACTTACCTTGGTATATGTCACTTTTATCACCGCTGTCGCTTTCACGGCCCTTATTGTAGCTATCTGGAAGCAAATCGACAAACGCGCCAACAAACGCAAGCTCCCCCTCACGGGCCTGGCGCAACTTGTCAAGGGCATAATTTGGATTTTAGCCGCCATCATCATAGTCTGCGTCATTATCGACCAGTCACCAGCCAAACTGCTTGCCGGCCTTGGCGCATTCGCCGCTGTGCTGATGCTGGTTTTCAAAGACAGCATACTCGGCATCGTGGCCGGCGTACAGTTGTCGGAGAACGACAGCCTGCACGTGGGCGACTGGATAGCCGTGCCGGGCACCAATGCCAACGGCACCGTGACAGAGGTCGGCCTGACCGCCGTAAAAGTGACCAACTGGGACAAGACCACTACCACCGTGCCCCCATACAGTCTGATAACCAACGGCTTTACAAACTACCGGAGTATGCAGGTCTCCAACACCCGGCGCATCTGCCGCAGCTATATGATAGATGCCGACAGCGTGCTGCCGGCAACACCCGAAATGATAGAGAATATACGCAAGCTGCCCTATATGGACGAGTGGATAACGAAAAAACAGGCACAGGCTGCTGCCGGGCGCGAGGCCGACGTGGCCAACCCCGACGGTCTCGCCGACGGCACACTCGCCACAAACCTGGGCATGTTCAGGGCCTACTTCAAGATGTGGCTCGACAACAGCCGCTATATCAGCCACGACAGCGACTGCTTCGTGTCTACACTGGCCCAGACAGCGACGGGAATACCGTTCCAGGTTTACTGTTTTACAGCCACGTCGAAGTGGTTCCCCTACGAGGGCATACAGGACCTCGTCTTCGAACACCTTGCCGCGATGCTGTCGGCGTTCCAGCTCTACGTCTTCGAGAACCCCTCGGGCCGCGACACCGTCGTCGACGGCTACCTCAGCTCGAGCCGCGACATCGACGAAATTTTCGGAGTCCCCTACCCCTTCTTCCAAAACCCCGACGCCCCCGACAGCCCCGCCTCCACGCGCACAAAACCGACATCGCCCACCCCTCAAACGCATCAATAATAAATTATGTGAGAGGGGGCGCCCCCCAATATATAGCCATATCACGTAGCGACACGCCCCAACAGCTTATTCAGTTCAACTGCGGCTTTCAATTCATAATAATCTTTTTTAGATAACTTATCGGCTGGAATGGCTAAACATCGCGAAATTATATACTCCGCCATTAGAGCAAACTCAGCTTTTAAAAATTCGCACAAACGCTTATCCCGTGCACCAAACTCCGCCCGTTCCTTAAAATTCACCCCAGGGCAACGGGCACATAGATTACGTATGGGACAATTTATACAATCTTGGTCATAATAAAACGTTGTGCCACCTCTTACATCCTTATCACTACGTGCATTCCATCTATCCGAGTCTAACGAAATCGGTACAAACATCTGACATGGATATTTAATTCCTTGAGGCGAATATGCACAAAGAGAATAACCGGCACCACAATACTTTTCTTGCATTTGCGGCAGCAAAACCGGAGTCAATGAGTTTTTAAATAAATCCAAATTCGATATCGAAAAGTCTGAACAATAATAGTCCAGAACTTTCTTCAATTCAGATTTATACACACTCAGGTCATCGTTATCCCACTCGACACCCCTGGCCAACGACGGAGCCACTCTCAAGCCCAAACTTCCAAGATACCTGATGCCTTCATAGGTACTACTGACAGTCTCTTTCGAGATAGTCATTTTTGCTGTAGCCCTATTTGGCCAAATTTCGGCAAATTTTTTTGCTGCATTAAGCGGGAAGGTTTCCCCTCTATTCAACTTATGCATTTCAGGGGTCCCATCCAGGCTAATATGACAAAAAAAATGACGATTGTGTTGCTGTAACCATTTTATTACAAATTCATCTACCAAGGTTCCGTTGGTTATACAAGAAAACTTAATATCATGTGGAGCGTATTTATCCCATACTGTTTCACATAAACGCTTTATGAAGTCAAATCTCAACAACGGTTCTCCGCCGAAAATGTCAAAAGAGATGTCTACGCCAGGATGGTTGTTCATTTCCTTTTCAACTATATCTAACGCAGTATCCAGCGACATATCCGATGAATCCTTCTTATATTCATAACAATACTTGCAGTGCAAATTACATGAATTAGTCACCACAAGTATTGCCGAAAATCTATTGTGCGAATCTGTCATGTCTATTAATTACCCATGGCATTTCCTTTGCAAGAAACACAGTCATCATCATATAGAAATATGGCGCAACTGCAATCCTCATCGTTGCATGCATTTACCTCAACTTTTCCATACTTATCTTCAAGGATAAGTAGAAGCTCTTCAATATCATTCATAAAATTGTCGTAGCGTGCCCGGCCTGTCAGACACTTTAACTTGTTAAACTTATAATTACCCAGGCCTTGGCCTACTATGAATTAATATGCTTCCGATAAAATTGGCCAGTAATTATTTGATTAGCACCATAATATTATTGTGGAACAACGCCTCTAACGTTATGTCCACTGTATCGACTTGCTGCCAGCTGTCCTTTTGCGTTTCCTCTATCATTTATTACTTGCATAAATGTTGAAAACGCAGAAGAGGGCTCTCGTTCCGCACTCCACAAAATACCAGTTTCATTTTTTCCCATATTTTCGCCATGGAATATCCACCCTCCTGCAGGGATAAACAGCCGATTGCCGTTTATCGTGCTTATCAACAAAGCTCCCTGATTCTCATCATCCCAACGCATATTGCATATTTTGAGTAATGACTGAAACTCCGAAGCCTTAGGCATTCTCAGGGAATGAGACGAACTCACCCAGGCAACATCGTGCTCGGTCCCAGATATATCGGACGGAAATCTCACTCCGTGCATAACTTCATAATTATCTAAAGAAGAATAGCTTTGTTTTGTCCACGTTTCGCCCCAACTATAGTACTGCCCTATGGAACGAGGCGATGTTGCGCCGACATTGCAACATGACCATTTAACACCATCACCCATATCAATCAAATGTGGATGGTCATCATTCGGACAATCATGAGCATAACAATAATCCGGAGAATCACATATAAATCTTAGTACCGCATTCAGTCTTATAATCTCACCGGTTTCGTCTTTGTAACTTGTCTGATGTCGGTAATTTTCAGGTATCCTTTCAAATGCTTCGTATATTGTATAGTCTTCAATTAAAGAGCGAAAAAACGAATCAGCCGCACGATAACCGACACTGACATCATCGGTATAACCAACGAAACCGCTTGCCCAGTTCTGTATAAATGCATTGGACAAACCATCATTCCTTTTAAGCGAACTACAGGCAGCACAAAAAATAAACGTTTCTCTTTCTTTCAATTTGTTATTGGAATACATAGACTTAAATCTCTCTTCTGATATGGATTTATACACCACCTCGCATTTCTTTCCATCACGTACTTCTATCACTGTAGCACAATCTTCAGATGAATTAGTCGGCGCACTGCTGGTGAGCAGATAATGAATCCCTCTCCAGGGTGTACAACTGCCATGCGTCTGAATTATGACAAGGTCATAATTCTGAAAATCATCCATATTATAGTTTCCATCTTTACATGTGACATCGAAACCTTCGAACTCAAGAGTATCTTTAAGACATTTATAAAGCTCCTTCACATCCCAGTTGCGCATATCTTTAAACGTTTGATTGAAGATTAGTACTTTTACTTTCTCATCCTTAGGCTTTCTCATGACATGTGGTATTTCCCTTGCACGGGCGAGTTTAGAGTGACTATCACACTCATCGGCAAATGTCTGAGTTTTTACTCTTGGCCCTTCTCCTGTTTCTTCGTAAGAACCCGATACATAATTATTGAACAACCAACTCCAAACGCTGCCATTTTTTAATTTCACAAACATATTATTGTCATCACTCGCAACGTCTTCAACATATTCAAGTCCTCGAATATCGTCAAATAAGAATTCTAAATCAGTGGGGTTATGCGCCTCTAAAAAGTTATCACCAATTATTTCAACCACATCATCCCATGTCTCCTTACAAAGTGCCTCGATTTCTTCTTCTGACAAGTTCGGCTCCGGTTCATCATTTTTATATTCTCCGGCACACGCAAGCGTTACCAGACAAATAAACAACGATGCTGCGGCTCTTATAAACATCGTCTTGGGGCGTAATTCATAATGTGACTTTCCGATAAATAGGCAGGAATAATTTTTCAATACTATCATCTCATATAAGGATTAAATAATTTATGGCAAAATTATATATTATTTCATAAATTACCCCCCCCGATTGTTAATTTGTGTTATAGCATAATTAAAAACGGTTCATATTATCTTAAAATTTCGTAAATAGCCAAATTGAAAACAAACGTAATACTTAGCACCAATTGATATCTCAAAGTGCGTTTAATGTACACTGATTGGTGTATAAGAATTAAAGTTGCTGAAGACTATGCTAATAATTATTGGTGCTGTCTTTACACTTTAAGACAAAAACTCCTCGAAGAGGTTCCAAACAGCTTTTTTTAGTTGATTGCACCCTCTCCGAGGAGTCTGGTAAAATTATCCCTTTTGATACGCCCCATTTATTCAATGAGGATTATTTATCAATACTTCATCACCTTGGTGGCGGTGTTGCCCTGGCGGCGGATGTAGATGCCGGCTGGGGCGGTGCCGTAGTCAACTCGGAGGCCCTGGAGGTTGTAGTACTCGGCCGGGGCGTCGACAGCAGCCCCGACATCCTCCACGCCGCTGTAGCTCATAATCTTGAACTTGATTTCGCGGCCGGCCTCTATTGGTGCAAGCTGGCTGCCGACACCGAGGGCAAGCGACATATAGTATGTATGGCCCAGCTCGGCAGACTTGAAGTTATAGGTGTGTTCGAACTCGAAGATTTCCTCGGGGTCTTCGAGGAAGAGGTTTTCGCCCACATAGTCAATCACCGGTGCCGACCCCGTTGCGTCGGGCTCACCAAGGATAACGGCATAAATCGGATATGCCACATATCCGCCTTTGAGACTCAGGGCAGCATAGAGCTGCATGTTGGCCGGGTCGGTGACCTCGTAGCATTTTTCGCCTACGTTGTAATCGGCATTTTCGATATTGAGCCGCTGCAGCATATCGATGCTGGGCATACCCGGATTTGCGTGCATGGTCACCTCGCCGAGTATCTGGTCTAACATCACGCGGTTAGAGGTTTCGTCGAGAAGCGTGAGATAAAATTTGGTATCATTGTAAATCATGCCCGCCGACTGGCTCATAGCTACAAATTCGGTCACGATATCGCCCTCTAAGGTCTCTCCCGGCATGAGCGACAGCATTTTGCTGTTGCCTAAGAATGTAGGTTGGCCGTCGGTAGAATAAAGTATCGGCGCGATGCCACGGCTGATTTCTATGTCGGTATTATTAGTCACCTTGTAGTGGAACTTGGCCAGGCAGCCGTAGTAGAGTTCATATTCAAGTGCGATTTCGTCGACGGTGTAGAACTTGCCCGAGGCAGCCTCGACCGTATAGTCATTTCCCGTCTTGACAATTTTGCAAGAGTTCGAATAACCATGGTTTTCCTGTACGGATTGCCATTCCTGCCCGGTGACGGGCTTGTTGTTTATGCTTGTCACCAATGTCGACATGGTGAGTTTATATGTACCGTCGTCGAGAGCCAGGGCCGACAGGTCGAGGGGCGAACATACCTCGTAAGAAGCACCATAGCCGGCAGGCACCGAGATAGGCGACGAAAGCGGCACCATCGTCGTGTCGGCGGCCAGTTTGCCCGGCTCGAATTTCTCGACGCTTACACCGAATATCACTTTTAGGTCGCTCGGGGTATAGTTGACCCACATCGGTTCGCCGTCTTCTACGAGCTCGATTTTAAGTTTGCCATCCGTTACCGTACCGCCGAGCGAACCCTGCTGGGTCATTTTGAGGGGCTTGGCCACGGCAGGGGCGCCGGTGGGAGGCTGTATGCCGAAGACGCCGTCCTGCGTGAAGTTGTAGCCACCGCCATCGCCGCCGCCGGCACCTAAGGATGTGGGGTTGAGGGCGTCGAGGGCATAATATCCGTCGCTGAGTTCGCTCCATCCCCAGTTGAAATGATAGAGGCCGGTCTCGGCCTGGTAGCCGTCGACTACAAACGAGTGACCGCCGCCAATCATCGACGCGCCGCCATAGAGCACGGGGCCGACGTTGGCGAGATTGTTATACACCATCTCGTCCCAGCGCGAGGCCGACACATAGCTGCGCACAACATAGTCGATATTGGGGTCGTAGTTGAAATGTTTGACCAAGGCATCCCCTGTAAGTATCGACAGGGCGCCCGAGGCATCGGCACCGTAGCTCATGCGCACAGCGGCACCGACCGACTTCATCAGCTCGGCCACGGCATAAGCCTGGTCTTCGTCGTATGCCCCCGTGCGGTAGGCGGGCAGCATGTCGTCCCATGCAAAAGGATGGTCGGCGAGGTCCCAGGTAAGGCGTTTGCCACAGCCCTGGTCGTCATTATAGCTGATTTTACCCACACCTACCTCGGGGTATTTGAAATAATACATGATTTGCGACATGGCAGTCGCCACACAACCGGTGTATGTCCTGCCTCCGTTCAACACGGGGCAGAGACCGTTGTAAGGTTCGCCCTGGTCCCATGAGGTCTTGAGCATCGTCGGCACGTCACGGCGCCCGGCCTTGGGTGCCGGGGCAGCCTGGGCCTTTATGCCGCGCTCGCGCGCCCACGCAATCTGGCGCGCATATTCATCGAGCCACCAACGCATGGCCGGGGCCATATTATTTACATCGAGAGTGCCGCTGTCGGCAAAGCCGAGCACCGGATATGCCACATCGTCGGCCGACAGCACCATGTAGCCGTCACCTTTTTTAGCAAACACATATACAGCCGGCTCACCGACAGTGGTAGATGCCGTATAGACGAGCTGAGGGTCGGCCTTGACCTTGGCCGCTACACGCCGTGTGCCATTGTCAGAAGCCGCACGGGCAAGTGCTTCGGCCGGTGTGAGCGTCTTTGCCCACGACCCGAACGCAAGAGCACAGGCAAGTGCGAGTGTAAGGTAATGTTTCGTCATTGATATAATTATGATAGACCGTTAAAATATTGTGTCAAAGGAAACAGGTTTTTCACCTAAAAAAATCGGAGAAGATAGTCATGATAGAAAGTTAAAAAAGCAGCGGGGATGCGGAGACACCCCCGCTGCCTTGTGTTTTAATAGCAATTATTTCGTCGCCGGTGAGAAGAAACAAAAGAACAGAAATCCAAAAATAGCATAAATTTTTATGTTCCTTTTGATTTTATGTCTTTATGTTTCTTCCGACCAGTTACACTTACTTCAGCGCTACTTTCTTGCCGTTTACAATATAGATGCCGGCAGGCAGAGCCTTGACATCGTCGGCAGTGGCATCACTAAGCACGAGGATGCCCTGGAGATTGTAGACAGTAAAGAGACCGCTTTCGGCACCGACGCCCTCGATACCGGTGTAAGTCGGGTCGACCTCGTACCAAGCCTCGATAAAGTCAGAACCCTGGGCATTGTCAAAATAGAAGGTCTGGTCAGAGAAAGTGATGCGGTACCTTCCGGCCTCGGTAAGCGGGGCAAAAGTAACCTTGAAGGTAGGATGCCCGGCACCGGCCACAGCCTCGACACTTGTCGCGCTTGCAATCATGCTATAGCCTTTCCAAACACCAATCCATGCATTTACAAAGCTGTCGTGGAGAACTGCAGTCTCGGCATTGGTAAACTCGATGGTGAGCTCTGACAGTTGGCTGACAGTCGATTCGGGAGTCGGGGTGATGACATAGGTATATTCCTTCTTGGCAACGACCTTCCAGGTGTATTCGATAGCGGCAGGGTTGGGTTCGCCTGAAATCAGAAGGGCACCGGCAGGTATTGATACCGACATCTCGCCCTCTACATCGGCGGCTGCGCCATAGATATTGACAAGCAACACATTGCCACCTTCGGCCACTACTTCCTTACCCATTACGTCCTCGTTCTCCCAGTCGTAGGCAGGCAGGGCCTCGCCGTTGAACTTGACGACTATACCGCTGAAGTTTTCACCCAGGTCTACAGTCTCAGCCTCGTCGTAAGCAATAGCAGCGTAGAGACCGTAGCCTTCGTTTACAATATTTCCATGGGGGTCGGGCTGCCATTCGAAGTTGATAGGCGTGGTGCGTTTGAATGTCCACGAAGTTCCAATCTCAGGCGACGGGTATTGGCCGTCGAGGATAAAGGCACCTTCACCAATCCTGAATGAAACAGTGCCGCCCTTAGGCGAAGATTCGCTGATAGGCTTGAGTGTAACCTTGTTGCCACTTACACTGACATCGATATCCGAGGTACCCCATGAATAGCCCTGCATAAACACCATATAGCAGTTCTCCTCGTCTACAGCCACAGTCGTAGCCTCGGGGAAAGTAAGTGTAAACTCTGACCAGTCGGTGATTTCGGTGTTGGCGGCCGGTGTAAACTCGTAGGTATAGTTAATAGCCTTGCCAAATTTAGCAGTGTAGCTCAGTTCGGGCGATGCCTCGCTGCCATTGACAGTAAATGCACCCTCGTCGGCATTGATGACGAGTTCGCCGGCAGTCTTGAAGATATCCTTGCTGATAGCGATTGCCACGGCAGGCTTGCCATAAGTAGCCATGGTCTGGGTGAAGTCCCAACCCGGTGTTTCATAGATGTCATCGCTGCGGTAGATTGCCTGGCCGTTATATGTGAGCCAGGGGCCTGTACCGGCCTCAAACGCCTCGGTGTCGAGAGTCTTGGCATCGGGAAGGCTGAGGACAATGATTACGTCGTCTTCGGGCATCTCGTTTTCGCTGCCCGACTCGGGAGTGAACGACCATTTGTAAACCATGTTCGGGTCTACGGTGACAGTCAGCTTAATTTCGGGGTTGACACGCGACTGGGCTGTGCGGACAAATGTCTCGGTAGCATCGTCCCAGAATGTTTCGTAAGCTACACCTGCGGGAATTGTGACGGTGCAAGTGCCGGCAGCGGTGACAGGCGTGAGGAAGTTGATGTTGAGCGACATGCCGGCCTCAGACTCGCCGGGTTCAATCGAGGCAACTGCCACCTCGCCGTTCGGAGTGGTGACGGTAATCCAGCTTGCGGCATCCTCTACAATGTTGGGGCTGCTGCCGTTCTCGAAGTTCGACATGGCAAGGGTCAGCGTAGCCGATGCAAGAGACTTGACAGTCGCACCCTCGGCGGGGTCGGTAGAGCATGCAAGTGTGGTGAAGCCTTCTTTTACAAGCTGGATTTTGGTGGTGGTGCCGCCGACTGCGGTAAATTCGTATGCGCCGGCAGGCACTGCCTGACCGTTGACTATCACCTTCGTACCAGCCTCGGGGGTAAGTGTGTATTTCATATCACCATAACCGGTGACAGGAACCGAGAAGTCGGTAACGGTAATCCCGCCGTTAGTCAGCGTGGCCTTGGCATCGCCGGCTGTGAGGAACGAAATAGTGTGGGCCTCGGGAGCTTTTTCCTGGAAGAAGATATAGATTACAGAGTTCTTTTTGAGCACTACGCCCTGGTATACGCCGGGAGCCTCGCCCTCGTCGCTATTGGGGGTAAGCACCTGGCCGTCGAGACATACGAAACGCTCAAAGTTGGCAGAAGCACCCTCTTTCGGCATCGAAATCTCGAAGTAGCTGTCGTACTCGGGGTCTATCATGATTTCAGACCATCCCTGTGCAATGGACTCGTTGGGACGGGCACCGCCGTAAGTCACGGTCTGCACCTCACCGCTGGCATTTGAGTATTTTGCACGCAGACGGGCTACATTTTCAGGGCCCTGGTAGTAAATCTTGACAGGCGCGTTGAAGTCAATCTTACCTACATTGAAATATACCGGTGCCTCTTCTACCTTGAAGGCAGATGCTCCGGCAAGGTAGTAGTCCTGGGGGTCTTCGGGATGAGCGATTACGCCTTCTTTAAGCCAGTAACCGTCTTTGACATCAAAGAACACGTTTTTAGTCTTACCCGAGATATTGCCCAGGGTGTACTCGGTAGTGGGGACTTTGACTGTATAGCTGCCCAGTGTCACAGTATTGGCTGCCTTGTCGGCAACTTTTGTCACCGAGATTTCCTTGGCATTTGTATCATATATACTATTATTGAAGGTCAGGCCATCAATATCGTTGACATATACGGTAGCCGTCTGTGCGGGGTAGACCTTGGTTGTGGCATCGATTACAAACTCGATGTTCTCGTTGATGGTCAATTTTTTATTGAATTCCGATGCCTGGCCGTTTGCAGTAATCGAGTTGTAGGTATAGTCGCCGCTCTCGTCGCGGTTAACCTGGATTATAGTACCGGGTGTAACCTCGAAACCATTGGCAAAATTATCTACAAAGCTGTTGGTCGACCAGTTGCGCACACTCGACACACAGCCGGGGTTGTTGTTTGTAAACTTGAATGTCACGCTGTATTTCTGCGCGGCAGTGGCAGGGTCGACACCGGCGATATATACTGTGCAGCCATTGGTGATGGGCACGGTGTATTTAAATGACACAAAATCGACCACCTGGTCGCCGACTTTCACCTCATAGATAGCTTTGTAACTCTTGGTCCGTATCCACATAGAGGTCTCGCCCTTGATAAGGGGCACAGTCGTTTTGCCATCCTTAGGCGTCAAGGCACGAGTCGCATCCCCCTTGCTATCATACATATAGATTTCAAGCATATCGGCACCATTGTTGATGTCGAGGGTAAACTCACCTTCGTACTGCACTAAGCCGGTGGTGAGGGTTATAGTCATACCGTTGAGAGCTTCCCATTTGCTATAAGTCGGGTCGAGCTTATAATAAGTATCGGTACCGACTTTCATTAATTTCGAGGAACTATTTGTAAACGAAGCACCCTCGAGGGTATATCCATCGGCAGCTTTGAACCAATAAGGTACATCGGCATTTGGGTCGCCCCATGTGCTTATGCCGGTAAATTCGGCGACAAACGACGTCTGGTCAGGCGTCAGCGTAATCTTTTGGGCTGCGGTAGCAGTCGGACTGGAACCCTTTATGACCTCAATCGAGCCCGGTACAGTCCACTTGACTGTGGCAGAGCCCTGGGCAGAGGCACTAAACCCTCCCAGAACCACCAGCAACAGCGGCAGAAATGATAGTAAAAGCTTTTTCATAATAAAAATATTGAGAATTGTGTGTAATTTTTGGATAGACAAAAATATAGGCCCGATGCCGGAACATGTGGCACGTCGCCACCGTTTCCGGCAAAGGGTTGATAATTGGTACGATATATTATTGTACGGCAATCTTCACGGCAGCCGAGGCTGTACGTGCGACATATATGCCCGGGGCGAGGCCGTCGAGGTCGAGACTATCAACGCCGGCAGCAACTCGCACGCCGCAAGTATTAAATATCTCGATAGCTCCGTCAGCAATCACCGTATTGCCTGAAACCTTGATTTCACTATCGCCGCCACTCACTATGCCTTCGATTCCCGACACGCCGTCGAGGGGAAGGTTATAATAATATGTGGTAGATTTACCCGAGCCGGCATAGGTCACTGCAAGACGGTTTTGCTCACCAAGCATCGGCACGATATACTTCAACACGCCGGCATCGCTATTGCCAAGGAGCAAAAGGTCTTTACCCGCAGGATTTTGCTTATCGGCAACTTGTGCTACAAGTAGCTGCTCTTCGGTTGTATCGTTTTCACCGGCATGAGCACGCTTAATCAGCATCATATACTCCTGCTTGGCATCACTGTGGAAGAAATCGGGCTGCACCACGGCACCGTTGAGATAAAGGG
>ERZ1504996.341-NODE-341-length-16128-cov-4.728862_pt1 | contig 16128 bp, 9 predicted proteins | sample MGYA00572424_ERZ1504996 | MGnify/ENA primary metagenome ERZ1504996 (study PRJEB39906, sample SAMEA3182051) | gut metagenome | biome: human; feature: gut; material: Stool; isolation source: human stools | place: Canada | collected 2012-03-07 ...
AGATCATATAATGTATCATCATAAAAAAATATGTATTCTATATGATAAAACAGGAAAAAAATATAGTAACGGGAAAGGATTCTTTATCTTCGTCGACGGAAAAAGAGTAGCATCAGCAGATGCTTTGACTAAAATGGTTTGTAAACTTTAAACTTTTTATTATAAAACAGACCTACTAACATCAATAGGTCTGATTTATAAAAGCATTGATTAGATTATAACTTTAAATCTCAAAAAAATGAAACAGTTCGTATTATTATCTTTGACATGTCTAACATTATGGGGATGTAAACAAGCTCCCCATAAAGAAGCTCCTTTCAAAATGATTGACCAAGTGGACTTCTCACAAGTTCATATACAAGATAATTTCTGGTCTCCCAGGTTAAAGAAACATATATCGACCACTTTGCCTGTTTGTATTGATCAGATCGAGAACCAGACAGGGCGCATCCGCAATTTTGAGAATGCGGCAAAAAGGGAAGGGGAACATTCCGGTATTTTCTTTGATGATTCTGATGTATACAAAGCGTTGGAAGGCATGGCATACAGTTTGATCAACAATCCAAATCCAGAGTTGGAGAAAAAAGCGGATGAATGGATCGATAAATTCGCCGCCGCCCAACTACCGGATGGATATATTAATACGTATTACACATTGACCGCCCCGGAAAAACGATGGACTAATATGGACAAGCATGAAATGTATTGTGCCGGACACATGATAGAGGCAGGAGGGGCCTATTATAAAGCTACCGGAAAACGAAAACTACTAGATGTTTGTATACGAATGACCGATCACATGATGAGTATCTTTGGACCGGGAAAACGAGATTGGGTTCCCGGACATGAGGAAATTGAGTTAGCCCTTGTCAAACTATATCAAACCACAGGAGAGCAAAAATACCTAGATTTCGCTGATTGGTTGATCGAGGAACGAGGACACGGGCATGGCTCGAAAGGTGGGGAAGGTGAATGGGATCCATTCTACTACCAAGATGACAAACCTGTACGTGAGATGAGTGATATCGCTGGTCATGCCGTTCGTTGCATGTACTTGTATTGTGGTATGGCGGATGTGGCAGCGTTAAAGCAAGATTCTGGATATATCGAATCTTTGAATCGGTTATGGGATGATGTCGTACTCCGAAATATGTACATTACCGGGGGGATCGGCTCCTCACGCCATAACGAAGGTTTCACAGAAGACTATGACCTGCCAAACCTAGATGCTTATTGTGAGACCTGCGCTTCGGTTGGAATGGTATTGTGGAATCAACGAATGAATCAATTTACTGGTGACTCCAAGTATATTGATGTCCTCGAACGATCCATGTACAATGGAGCTTTAGCCGGTATATCGCTGGAAGGGGATCGTTTTTTCTATGTTAATCCTTTGGAATCTAAAGGAGACCATCACCGTCAAGCATGGTATGGTTGCGCTTGTTGCCCAAGCCAAATATCTCGCTTCCTTCCATCTATCGGTAATTATATTTACGGAACCTCCAATGAGGCGATCTGGGTAAATCTGTACATAGGTAATTCTACTGAGATAAACACAGACAACACAAATGTCACGTTGAGACAAGAGACCAATTATCCTTGGGATGGAACTGTAAAACTAACTGTAACTCCTTCTAATCCGTTGAAAAAAGAGATACGTTTACGTATCCCTAGTTGGTGTGAACAATATACCTTATCGGTAAACGGGCAACTAGTAAAAGCTCCAACAGAGAAAGGATACGCCGTATTAAATAAAGAGTGGAAACAAGGAGACGTAATCTCCTTATCAATGGAGATGCCAGTCAAATTGATGACCGCAGACCCTAGAGTTAAGCAAAACATCGGTAAGCGTGCCATACAAAGAGGGCCTCTCGTATATTGCATGGAAGAGGTAGATAACCCTCAAGATTTTGATAACCTAAAAATCGCGGCGAACACCTCTTTTAATGCCCAGTTTAATCCGAAATTATTAAATGGGATTACAACCATAAAGGCCACTACGAATGAGTTGGCAATCACTTTGATCCCTTATTATACATGGGATAACCGGAAAGCGGGGAAAATGAAAGTATGGATTGATTATAACGAATGATATAAACTACTAATTTACTAACTTATGAAACTTCTTCCTAAAATATTAGCATTATCGCTCGCTATGGTCGTTACCACTTCCGTAGCGGCCAATCAGCTTGCTAATGAAAAAACAGCTATCTCTGTTAATTACAAAAACAACCGTTATCCGTTGCTACAGAAACCTTACATAGAATTACCGATCGGTTCTATCCGGCCTACCGGCTGGATGCAGGAGCAATTAGTACGGATGAAGAACGGCATGACTGGAAACTTGGATCAAGTATACGAGAAAGTCATGGGCCCTCGTAATGGTTGGCTAGGTGGTGATGGTGACGTATGGGAACGTGGCCCTTATTGGATAGACGGTCTTCTTCCACTAGCCTATATACTCAATGATCAAGCGCTTATCGATAAGGTAAAGCCATGGGTCGAATGGACCTTGGCTTCCCAAAAGCCCAACGGCTATTTCGGACCGGATACAGACCGGAGTTACGAACCGGGATTACAACGGGACAATTCCCGGGATTGGTGGCCTAAGATGGTGATGATGAAAGTAATGCAACAATATTACTCAGCCACAGGCGATACACGGGTCATTGATTTCTTTACTCGATATTTTAAATACCAATTAGCCGAGTTGCCTCAAAACCCACTAGGTAAATGGACCTTTTGGGGAGAGCAAAGAGGGGGTGATAATTTAATGGTCGTCTATTGGCTATATAATATCACAGGCGACAAGTTCTTATTGGATTTAGGAGAGTTGATTCACAAACAGACGTTTAACTGGACGGATATCTTCTTAAATCAAGATCATCTATCCCGCCAACTCAGTTTGCACTGTGTCAATCTGGCGCAAGGCTTCAAGGAACCGGTTGTTTATTATCAACAGAATCAAGATCCGAAACAGATATGCGCCGTTAAGAAAGCGGTAAAGGATATACATAATACGATCGGTCTCCCGACCGGGCTTTGGGGTGGCGACGAACTACTTCGTTTCGGTGAGCCGACTACCGGTTCCGAATTATGTACCGCCGTGGAGATGATGTTCTCATTGGAAGAGATGCTGGAAATTACAGGGGATGTTCAATGGGCCGATTATCTGGAGCGAGTGGCCTACAACGCATTGCCGACTCAAGTGACAGATGATTACTCTGCCCGTCAATATTATCAGCAAACCAACCAAGTAGCCGTTACTCGTGAGTGGCGTAATTTCTCCACGCCACACGATGATACGGATATCTTATTCGGAGAACTTACGGGTTATCCTTGTTGTACCTCAAACTTACATCAAGGCTGGCCTAAATTAGTTCAAAACCTTTGGTACGCTACGGCGGATAATGGTATAGCCGCTCTTGTATACGCACCTTCGAGTGTCAAAGCTAAGGTAGCCAACGGAGTGACCGTGCAAATCGAGGAAGAGACCGCTTATCCGTTTGACGAGACTCTGCATTTTAAATTCGCTTTCGAGGATAAAAAAATAAAGAGAGCCTTCTTCCCTTTCCATATTCGCATCCCAGCATGGTGTAATCAGCCGGTGATCAAACTGAACGGAGAGAATGTCGTCGTGGATGCATATCCCGGGGAGATCGCCCGTATCAACCGGGAATGGAAACAAGGTGATGTCCTAACCGTTGAACTCCCAATGCAAGTAGCGGCCAGCCGTTGGTACGGAGGCAGTGCGGTAATCGAACGGGGGCCATTGGTTTATGCCTTGAAGATGAACGAGAAATGGGAGAAGAAGACATTTGAAGGAGAGAAGGCGGCTCAATACGGTAACTGGTATTATCAAGTGACTTCAGATTCTCCTTGGAACTATGCGCTTACACATAAATCCTTGGAACCAGACCAAATCAACGACAACTTTGTCGTAGAGAAAACGAAAGTGACTACCGACTATCCTTGGAACATAGAGAATGCCCCGATTACAATCAAGGCGAAAGGCAAACGTCTTAATGGGTGGTCTTTATATAGAGGTTCCTCTGGTTCTATCTCGTATTTTACCCAGCAAGGCAATGATATGGGCGACGAAGAAAGCATCGAGTTAATCCCTTATGGCTGTACCACTTTACGTATAACTGAATTTCCGGTACGGTAAAAATAATGTACCAATATGCCAATGCTTATTCTACACAAATAGATCTGCATTGGCATATTGGCACATTCCCCCATTGGCACATTATTTCAATTCTTCTTCATCGTATAATCCTTCACCCCCAAGGAATCATACGCCTGCAAAAGCGCCTCGTCATTATCGGAGATCATTAACAACTTGTCGTTCTCCTTTAATTCCGTATTTCCTTTCGGGATGAAATAGCGGCCTTCCCGTTTCACCATTACCGCCAAGGTATGATCGGGTAAAGTCAGCTGCATCAATTTATTTCCATGGGATAATACCGCCGGGGTAATATCGATCTCGCTCATAGCGCTCTTGATCTCCTCGGGAAGCTCGATGCCAAACTCATCCTTTCGTTCCGGCTCATCCACCATATCCAGCCATTTAGCGGCTTGGGGAACCGCGGGTCCTTGAATCAGCAAAGAAAGAATCGGGATAAAAAATACGATATTAAAGAACATACCGGCATGCTCGATCCCGGCGATCATCGGGTAAGTAGCGAAAATAATAGGAACCGCCCCGCGTAATCCCACCCATGAGATATACAGTTTACCTTTGAAGGAGAAATTCTTATAAGGTATCAAGCAAAGGAACACGCTAATCGGACGGGCGATCAAGATCATAAAGACTCCCACCATAACACCTACACCCGTCACCGGTAATAACTCATGCGGGTTCACTAGCAAGCCTAACGTAAGGAACATCACGATCTGCCACAACCAAGCGAAACCGTCAAAGAACGTCCCCATACTTTTCTTGTGAACAATCTTAGCGTTACCAACCACCAAACCAGCGATATAAACCGCTAAATAGCCATTACCCTTACATAAGGTCGTAGCGGCGAAGGTGAAGAAAGCCGTAGCCAATAAAAGGATCGGATACAAAGACTCGTTATCTATATCGATCTTATTGATAATCAACACAGCCAGTCTCCCCAATAAGAAACCGGCGATAGCTCCCACCGATAATTGAATGACCAAGGATAGCCCGGCCTCCCAAATATTCATACCTCCGCTTTGTATGTAAGCGATCAGAAGCAAGGTAAGCATATAAGCCATCGGGTCATTACTACCACTCTCCAGCTCCAAGGTAGGACGCAGACGCTCTTTCAAATAAACCCCTTTACTGCGCAAGATGGAGAAAACCGAGGCTGAGTCCGTAGAGGACATGACCGCCGCCAGCAATAAAGATTCCGGGAAAGTCAACGTAACATATTTGCCAAATAAACCAAATAACCAATAGATAAACCCGCCCGTGATAAAGGTCGTAGCCAACACCCCGAGCGTAGCCAATACCACACCTTGCGAGGCGATAGGTTTGACCTCCGCAACTTTCGTGTCCATACCACCCGAGAACAAGATGATACTCAACGCCAACATGCCGATAAACTGGGCTACATTCGGATCGCTGAACTGGATGCCCAGACCATCGCTGCCAAACAACATTCCCACACCAAGGAACAACAACAAAGCGGGTAAGCCGAAACGATAACCGGCCTTACCTGCGAATATACTAAAAAACAGGATCACCGAGGCTATTAATAGCACTTGCTCAGGATTTTGAAACATACGCAAAACGGGTTTTATGATTAGTGATTTGATACTTTGTCACAAAGTTCGTAAACTTTTTGCAATTATAATCACACAAAAAGAAGAAATCCGGTCCCAAATTTACAGGAAGACCAGATTTATTCTTTCTATAGAAAAACAAATCTTTCTTACAAATTGTTCGAGAATTTTTCTATCTCGCATAGAATCATTACTTTTGGCAAACATACATATCCGCTTTATGAACAAAAAACATCTATTTGCGCTGTTGTTCACATTACTCGTATGGACGAGCTGTAACAACCAACAACATTTTATTACCGACGCCGCTTACCGAGCTGAGGTTGAGAACGATTTCCAAGCGAAACAGGCCGCTCTGCCTAACGGAAACCTTTTCGCAGTATTTAACGATCAAATGACTCCCGAAGAGAGGGAGGCGTTAACCTTCATGTACGCCTATATGCCGATTGGAGACATCACGGACTATAGTGGCGATTTCTATTTGAAAAACATCCGTTCCTCTTTCCAAGCACGGAATGAGATGCCTTGGGGCGATAGCATCCCAGAGGATATCTTCCGCCATTTCGTATTGCCGGTACGAATCAACAATGAGAATCTGGATGAAAGCCGCATGGTTTTCTTTGATGAGTTGAAAGACCGGGTGAAGGGTCTCTCGTTGTACGACGCCGTACTGGAAGTGAATCACTGGTGTCATGAGAAGGTTATCTATACTCCTTCCGATGGGCGCACAAGTTCCCCTTTGGCATCCGTGAAGACCGCCTACGGTCGTTGCGGCGAGGAGTCTACCTTCACGGTAGCCGCTTTACGTTCCGTGGGTATCCCCGCACGTCAGGTATATACACCTCGCTGGGCGCATACGGATGATAACCACGCATGGGTAGAAGCTTGGGTGAATGGTAAATGGTATTTCTTCGGCGCTTGCGAGCCCGAACCGGTATTGAATCTGGGTTGGTTCAACGGCCCTGCTTACCGGGGTATGTTGATGCATACGAAAGTATTCGGTAAATACAATGGCCCGGAGGATGTCATGGAACGTACCGATGGGTATACCGAGATCAACGTGATCGATAATTACGCACCTTCGGCTAAAGCTGTTATCACGGTTACGGATGCCAATGGCAAGCCGGTAAAGGACGCTTTGGTAGAATTCAAGATTTATAACTATGCCGAGTTTAACAGTGTAGCCCGCAAGAAGACGGACGCAGATGGCAAATGCTCATTATCCGCCGGAAAAGGGGATATGCTGGTATGGGCCAGCAAAGATGGCAAGTTCGGCTACAGCAAGGTCTCTTTCGGCAAGGACGGAGAGGTTACGATCGCCTTGAATAAGAAACCGGGAGATGTGGAGACGATCGCCCTAGATATCGTACCACCGGTAGACGGCTCTATCCCCGCAGAAGTTACACCGGAGCAAAAGGAGGCGAACGCCAAACGTTTATTGGAAGAAGACGCTATCCGTAATAAATATGTAGCTACTTTCTATACGGAAGAGAAAGCAGAGGCTTTAGCGAAAGAATTGGGTATCGACCCGATGAAGACGGAGGATTTCATGATCGGTAGCCGTGGTAACTGGATGGAGATCGAGAAGTTCTTACGGGAGACTCCCGCCGAGAAGCGTGCGCAAGCGATGGCTTTATTGGATGTCGTATCCGCTAAGGATCTACGTGATACACCTGCGTCTGTCTTCGCGGACCATTTAAACAATACGCCGGCCGTTCAAAGCGAATGGTTCAATGAATATATCATGAATCCTCGTGTGGCCAATGAGTTCCTGACTCCTTATAAGAGTTTCTTCGCTGCAAACATTGAGCCTTCCCTTGCGAAACAAGCCGTAGAGAATCCACAGGCATTGGTGGATTGGGTGAAGAATAACGTCTCCATTAACGACGCGCTAAACGCACAACGTATTCCGATCATGCCGATGGGTGTATGGAAATCCCGCATCGCTGATAAGGGCTCCCGTAATATCTTCTTCGTGGCCGTGGCTCGTAGCTTAGGTATTCCGGCACGTATCGAGCCGGTAGCCCGCAAGATCCAGTACTTCAAGGACAACGCTTGGGTAGACGTCGATTTCGAGGCTGCCGTACAGACGACCGCTAAACAAGGCAAGGTAATCGCTTCTTACCAACCAATCAAGGCGCTGCAAGACCCGAAATATTACAGTCACTTCACGATCGCCAAGGTTTTGCCGAACGGTACTTTACAGACCTTGAATTTCGAGAGAGGCGGTAATGTGGATATGGGCTTGGGAGATACTTGGAGCGGATTACTGAAGAAACCGTTATCCATGGATGAAGGTAATTATATGTTAGTGACCGGTACTCGTATGGCAAACGGTAGCGTATTGGCCGAGATCGAGTTTTTCAATGTGGAGGCAGACAAGACCACCCCGATCCAATTGGAGATGCGCGAAAGCAAGGACGAGATACAGGTGATCGGTAATTTCAACTCCGAGAATAAATTCAAACGTGCGGACAACGGCGAGGAAACTAGCTTGCTAGCTACTACCGGACGTGGCTACTATATCGTAGCGCTTCTAGGCTCCCGCCAAGAACCGACAAACCATGCGATGCGTGATATCGCCGCCGTGAAGAAGGAACTGGAGGATTGGGGACGAGGCATCGTGCTTCTCTTCCCGGACGAGAAAGGCTATAAGAACTTCGATCCGAAAGAGTTCGGCGATTTACCGGGCACGATCACATACGGTCTGGATATCGACGGGGCGATCCAAAAGGAGATGGCTACAGCGATGAAATTGCAAAACGCCAATACCTTGCCGATCTTCTTGATCGCCGATACGTTCAATCGTGTCGTATTTGTCTCTCAAGGCTATACAATTGGCTTGGGCGAGCAGTTAATGAAAGTCATACATAAGCTATAACAGATCGTTTCACAAGTGTGATCTGATCTTTTCACCCATGTGAAACGATCGGATCACGGCTGTGAAACGTTCTTTTCACATAGGTGAAAAGATCTATACGACAGGAGACACTCATTTCTTCTACCACAAACCGATCAGACTTCCTCCCTAGATTCGTTTTAATTCCCTTATTTTTCCCGTTCTTCCCAATCGGGGATTCATCTCTCAAAAAAATAATATCTTTGATTAAACCTTTTTACGAAAGGAGAGTCTAAACTTGCGTTTAGTTATATATTTTGGAGTAACGAGTGTAAATTATCAGTAAATACCATACGAGAACATGATGACAAAGAGAGCGAAATGGGGAGTTACGGCGGCTATCTTATTAATGATAGCGGGAATGATCGCTTACCCTCAATTGAAAAACAAGTTCAAGGCATCCCAAGATGCCGCTTCCGTCGTACCCACATCGGGCACGAGCCTGCGAAACCAGACACTTAACATCAACGCCGAGGTATTGAAATACCAATCATTAACCGATAAGATCATGAGTACCGGAAGTACCCTTCCGGACGAAGAGGTGGATTTGGCTTTCGAGTCTTCCGGTAAGGTGGTAGCCATCTATTTCACGGAAGGTAGCCACGTAAAGGCGGGCGATCTGTTGGCTAAAATCAATGACAAGCCGCTGCAAGCCCAGCTAAAGAAGCTGGAAGCCCAAGTTCCTTTAGCCAAGGATCGTGTCTATCGCCAACGCACCTTGCTGGAGAAAGACGCCGTCAGCCAAGAAGCCTACGAGCAAGTAGCCACCGAATATGAGAAGCTAATGGCGGATATCGAGCTAGTCAAAGCGAATATCGCCCAGACAGAGCTTCGGGCTCCTTTCGACGGGATCATCGGACTTCGCTCCGTGAGTGAGGGCGCGTACGTTACTTCCTCCTCTTCCGTAATCGCGAAGTTGACCAAGATATCCCCGTTGAAAATCGAGTTCTCCATTCCCGAGAGCTACGCGGCCGAGGTACAAGACGGAACCCCGATCCTGTTCCGCATGGAGAAAAACGGTATGATGCAGAACTATAAGGCGACCGTTTACGCCGTGGAAAGCAAGGTCGACATGGCGACCCGTACCTTGAAAGTACGTGCCACTTACCCGAATCCGGGCGAGAATATCTTACCCGGCCGTTATACCTCCGTCGAGATCAGCAAGCGGGAGATCAAGGACGCTTTAGCCATCCCCAGCGAGGCCGTTATCCCCGAGATGGGAAAAGACATCGTTTACTTATATAAGAACGGCGTGGCCGAGCCTCAAGAGATCACGATCGGTATACGAACCGAGAGCCGTGTACAGGTATTGCAAGGGTTGAATGTGGGCGATACGCTGATCACGTCCGGCGTGATGCAGTTACGTACCGGCATGAAAGTTCCTATTGATAACTTGACTGAATAAGGAGAAGAACGATGGCAAATATTTCAGAAACCAGTATAAACCGGCCCGTACTCTCGACAGTGATGATGCTGGTCATCCTCCTGTTCGGCTTTATCGGTTACCGGTTCCTTGGCGTCCGGGAGTTCCCGAGCGTAGACCAGCCGATTATCTCGGTCAACGTATCTTATCCCGGAGCGAACGCCGACGTGATCATGAACCAGATCACCGAGCCGTTAGAACAGAATATCAACGGTATCCCGGGTATCCGTTCATTGAGTAGCGTGAGTAGCCAAGGCAGCAGCCGCATCACGGTAGAGTTTGAGTTGTCCGTGGATATGGAAACGGCGGCGAACGATGTACGTGATAAAGTATCTCGTGCCCAACGCTACCTTCCCCGCGACTGCGACCCGCCTACGGTATCGAAAGCGGATGCCGATGCCTCCCCGATCATGCAGATCGCCATCCGAAGCAACAAACGCTCGTTGATGGAGTTGAGCGAGATCGCCGAGCTAACGGTGAAAGAGCGTTTGCAGACCATCGAGAACGTGAGTGGCGTGGATATCTGGGGACAAAAACGGTATTCCATGCGTCTATGGCTGGACCCAATCAAGATGGCGGGTTACGGAGTGACCCCGATGGACGTGAAAAACGCCGTCGATAACGAGAACGTGGAGCTTCCTTCCGGTAGTATCGAGGGAAATACGATCTCCTTATCCATACGTACCTTAGGATTGATGCATACCGCCAAGGAGTTCAACGATTTAATCATCAAGGAAGACAACAACAATATCGTACGCTTCAGTGATGTCGGACGTGCGGAGGTAGCTCCCGAGGACTTGCGGAGCTTACTGAAGAAGAACGGCGAGCCAATGGTTATGACCGTTATCATCCCCCAACCGGGAGCCAACCATATCGAGATCGCCGACGAAGCCTACAAGCGTATCGAGCAATTACAAAAAGACCTGCCGGAAGATGTCACGATCGAGATGATGTATGACAACACCCGCTTTATCCGGGCCTCTATCGGCGAGGTACAACAGACGATCTACGAGGCTTTCCTCTTGGTCGTATTGATTATCTTCTTGTTCCTCCGCGACTGGCGGGTCACGCTGGTTCCTGTCGTCGTTATCCCCGTATCGTTGGTAGGAGCTTTCTTCGTGATGTATATCTCCGGATTCTCCGTCAACGTATTGACGATGTTGGCGGTCGTGCTCTCGGTCGGTCTGGTGGTAGACGACGCGATCGTGGTGGCGGAGAATATATATGTACGTATCGAGCAAGGCATGTCACCGAAAGAGGCGGGTATCGAAGGATCGAAAGAGATCTTCTTCGCCGTGGTATCTACCACGATCACCCTGATCTCCGTATTCTTGCCGATCGTGTTTATGGAAGGTATGACGGGGCGCTTATTCAAGGAGTTCAGTATCGTGATCGCCGGTTCGGTCGCTATCTCCTCGTTCGTGGCCCTTACGTTTACACCGATGTTGGCTACCAAGCTATTGAAGAGGAGAGAGAAGAAAAACTGGTTCTATCGGAAGACCGAGCCGTTCTTCGAGGGATTGAACACGATCTACGCCAAGTCGTTGAACGCATTCTTGAACCATAAGATATGGTCGATCCCTATCGTTATCCTTCTTTTCGGATCGATCGGGTACTTCTGGAAGAACATTCGTTCCGAGTTATCGCCTTTGGAGGACCGTTCCATGATCTCCGTGAATATGCGCGGGCCGGAAGGGGCTACCTTCGAGTTTATCCGCGACTACGCGGACCGTATCGAGCAAATAGCCGACTCCATCGCTCCCGAGAAGCAATCCATCATGACCCGCTCGTGGGAAGGAGGAGGTTCGCTAAACCTCATATTAAGCGATATCAAGGAACGGGAACGCTCGCAAATGGAGATCGCCGAGACCTTGTCGAAAGAAGTCCGCAAAGAGACCTTGGCCCGCGCCTTCGTACAACAGCAATCCACCTTCGGCGGACGCCGGGGCGGTATGCCTATCCAATACGTATTGCAGGCCCCGACCTTGGATAAACTGCAAGAGTTCCTGCCCACGTTTATGCAAAAGGTGAACGAGAGCCCGGTCTTCCAGATGGCGGACGTGAACTTGCGCTTCACCAAGCCGGAGGCACGTATCGAGATCGACCGGGATAAGGCTTCCTTATTGGGCGTCAGCACCCGCAACATCGCCCAGACCTTGCAATATGCGTTGAGCGGACAGCGTATGGGCTACTTCTATATGAATGGTAAGCAATACCAGATATTGGGCGAGATCAACCGCCAGCAACGAAATACCCCTGTCGATTTAAAATCGATCTATGTACGTAGTAACAATGGGGAAATGATCCAGTTGGATAACTTGGTTAAGGTTACGGAAAACGTGGCGCCGCCCCAATTGTATCGCTATAACCGTTTCGTATCAGCGACGGTTTCCAGTGGATTGAATAAAGGATACACGATCGGCGATGGTCTGGACGAGATGGACCGTATCGCCTCGGAGGTGCTGGATGGTAGCTTCCGCACCGCTCTTTCCGGCGAGTCGAAAGAGTTCCGTGAGAGTTCTTCCAGTTTGATGTTCGCCATGATCTTGGCCTTGCTGATGATTTATTTGGTGTTGGCCGCCCAGTTCGAGAGTTTCAAGGATCCGTTGGTAGTGATGTTCACCGTACCTTTGGCTATCGCCGGTGCGCTGATGTTCATGAGCTATTCGGGTATCACGATGAATATATTCAGCCAGATCGGTATCATTATGTTGATTGGTTTGGTGGCGAAGAACGGTATCTTGATCGTAGAGTTCGCCAATCAGCGGCAAGAGTCGGGACTTAGTTTGCCGGAAGCGATCCGCTCGTCCGCGACCCAGCGTCTGCGCCCGATCTTGATGACTAGCGTATCCACCATCCTCGGTTTGGTGCCATTGGTATACGCTACGGGCGAGGGTGCCCAAGGGCGTATCGCCATGGGTGTAGCGGTAGTAGGCGGAATGTTGGTATCGACCTTCTTGACCCTGTTTATCGTACCGGCCATGTATTCGTTTATATCCACCAACCGAAAAAAGAACATTACTGAATAATAAATAAACACATGAATAAGTACCTATATACATTACTATTGGCCTTCTCTTCCCTCTTTATGGCGGAGGCGCAGCAACTATTCGATCTGAAACGGTGTATCGAAACCGGATTAGAGCAGAACTACTCCATCCGTATCATTCGTAACGAGCAACAGATCAGCGACAATAACGCCACCCCGGGAAACGCCGGTTATCTGCCTACCGTAGATATGAGCGGTGGATTCAGCGGAAATATCAATAACAACCGTAACAGCCTGCAAGACGGATCGATCGAGAAGGCGAATGGTATAAACAGCGAGACGGGCAACGTCGGACTAAACGTTAACTGGACGGTTTTCGACGGTTTCGGTATCCAAGCCGAATACTCTCGCTTGAAAGAATTACAGCGAATGGGGGAATTGAACACCCGCATGACCATCGAGGATTTCGTAGCCAACCTTTCCAGCGAGTACTACAACCTGATCCGGCAGAAAATCCGTTTGCGTAACCTCCGTTCCACCTTGGATCTTTCCAAGGAGCGTTTACGGATCGTGGAAGAACGGTATTATATCGGCTCCATGTCCCGTCTGGACTTGCAACAGGCTCAAGTGGACTTCAACTCGGATAGCTCCAAGGTATTAAACCAATTGGAGGTCGTGCATACCTCCCGTATCCGCCTGAACGAGTTAATGGCATTAAATAATGTGGAGGAGGAAATCCAGATCAAGGACTCCTTGATCTACCCGAACCCGTTCCTCGACGAGGTAGATCTATGGAAGAATACCCTCGAAGCCAACGCCTCGCTCCTGATCGCCCAAAAGAACCAGACGTTGTCTCAGCTTGATTATAAAAAGGTAAAAAGCCGCTATTATCCCTATGTCAAGCTAAACGCAGGCTACGGCTACACGGCAAACTGGACGGAAGTAGGCAATTACGACCTCCAACAACGGCTGGGGCTTAATTACGGCGTGACCATCGGTATGAGCCTCTTCGACGGTTTCAACCGGAAACGTGAGCAACGCAACGCCCGCATCCAAATCGAGAACCAGCAATTGCGCATCCAAGAACTGGAACTTGCCCTGCGTGCGGACATGAGCAACTTCTGGATGGCCTATAAAAACAACCTCGACCTATGGAGCCTAGAGAAAGAGAACCTCGTAGCCGCCCAAGAGAACTACCGGATTGCCATCGACCGCTATAAACTCGGCGAGTTGTCTGGTATCGAATTGCGTGAGGCACAAAACAGTCTGCTGGAAGCGGAGGAGCGTCTTTCCGTGGCGGAATACTCCACCAAGATCTGTGAGATCTCGCTGCTTCAGTTAAGCGGACAGATATTAACCTATATCCGCCCCGAGCCGGAGAAAGCCAGTTTCTAGGATAAAGGCCAATGCCACGCCTATGGCACGACTGTGCCACTGCGATGGCACGCTGGTGCCACCGTTATGGCACGGGTGTGCCATCCGCATGGCACAAGTCATTATAACCCCGTTTAATGACTAGAGGCTTATGCTAATTGCGTTTTTTTATGTAAGTTCGCGGTAAATGGCAAGGTCTCATTGCCCAATGACAAAAAGAAATGCAAATACTACCAAAGGTTAATACATTACGAAAAGGATCGCTCTTGTACCGCAGCATCCGTTACCGTAAAGGATTCGGAGTACATTCGCCTTTCGTTTTTAACCTCATCACGAAGGTCATCGAGGAAAAATGCTCTTATTATAGTTTCTATGATATAGAGCTTTTACGTAAGCAGTTATTATTCAAGGAAGGAGAGATCACCTATCCAGACCGGCAGAACAAAGGGAAACGAAAGACCCGTTCCATCAGCGAGATCGTAAAACGGGAATCCATCCGGCCCAAGCATGGCGCCTTATTATTCCGTTTGGCAAACTATTTCAAGTCCAAGAATATCCTCCAGATAGGAACCACGATGGGGTTGTCTACCTTATATCTAACCTCCTATGCCACGGGATTGAAATGTATCGCCTTGGAAAATGTACCGGAATTCGCCACGATTGCCCGTCAAGCATTCGCTAAAGAGGGACGTAATCCCGTCGATTTGCGTATCGGTAATTATAAGGACTTGCTTCCCCAAGCCTTAAATGACATAAATAGCTTAGATTTTGTTTTTTTCAACACTTTATATGAACAACATAACAACCTCTGGCTGTTTAATGAATGTATGAAATACGCGCACAACGATACGGTATTCGTTTTTGAGGGAATCAAGGCGAGCCGTAAGATGCGTGAACTTTGGGAAGAGATCTGCGCATGTCCGGAAGTGACGGTCACCTTAGATCTTTACTCGCTAGGGATTGTCTTATTCAACAAGAAATTGCACAAACGAGATTATATTGTTTATTTTTAGGATTCAAAACAAGTCAGATATGAAGAAGAGTATTATCTATACCAGAACAGGCGATAAAGGAACCACTTCACTGGTAGGTGGACAACGCGTGTCGAAAGCGCACGATCGGATCGAGAGCTATGGCACCGTAGATGAGCTGAACTCCTTTATCGGATTATTAATCACGGCCTTGAATGATGAGAAAGATACTGATTTCTTATCATTCATCCAGCATAAGCTATTCACGATCGGTTCTTACCTAGCCACGGATCAAGCGACCACGGAATTGAAAATCGAGAGCAAGGTAACGCCCGAGAGCATCGAGCGTATCGAGTGGGAGATAGACCGTCTGGATAACGAGCTGCCGAAAATGCACGCGTTCATCCTACCGGGAGGATGCCGCTCGGCCGCCCTCGCACACGTTTGCCGCACCGTTTGCCGTCGTGCCGAGCGACAAATCTATCGCTTGGCCGAGAATTGCCCCGTTGAGGAGCCTGTATTGATATTTATGAACCGTTTATCGGATTATTTCTTCGTTCTGGCACGAAAAGAATGCATAAATAATAACGGTAAAGAAATTATTTGGGATTATACTTGCGTATAATAAATAAAGTCATATTTTCGCGGAAAAATAGAGAACCAAATCGCTTCGGCGGTTATTAATACTTGACAGCTATGTATTGGACATTAGAGTTAG
>ERZ1504996.364-NODE-364-length-15751-cov-4.725153_pt1 | contig 15751 bp, 6 predicted proteins | sample MGYA00572424_ERZ1504996 | MGnify/ENA primary metagenome ERZ1504996 (study PRJEB39906, sample SAMEA3182051) | gut metagenome | biome: human; feature: gut; material: Stool; isolation source: human stools | place: Canada | collected 2012-03-07 ...
TCGTAGTGATCGGCAACGCCGGTTCCGTAACGATCCAAGGCGCTCAAGGCGAGACGGCTTATGTTCGTAACCTGTTGGGTATGCCATTGGCTGAGACAGTGGTTACTTCCGATAACGCTACGATCGCTGTTCCCGCAGGAATCGTTCTTGTAACGGTTGGCGACGAGACTGTAAAGGTGGTCGTTAAATAAGACATGTAAAGGAATAATGAAAAATAAATCGAAAATCATCCCCGTGCGGATTATCCAAGTATCCCGTGAGGGCGAACAAGCGGGAATGGATTAATATTAATACTAAAGTAATAAATTAAAGTTCATCCGTAAGTACTTCCGTGAGGATGGAAACGGATCAAAGGCAAGGGGAGACAGTATTGCGCTGTTTCCCCTTATTTGTTGATAAGGGTAGATAAGGGCTTTGTTGGTGAAATGGACGGTATTCGATCTTTTTGATTGATATAAGGGGGATATCGTGACATACCCTTTTCGAGAGAGGTATGAAGTAGGGGAGATCGGAGGGGTATAAATAGCCTTTTTCATGCAAAAGGGCCGCTTTTTACACACGATAGGCGGTAAAAGGCAGTGCGACTAGTCGTGTTTGGCAACGCCAATAGTGCCGTTGGGCATCGTAAACAGTCATGAATAGGGTTGTTAGTACTCATGAATGGGCATCGTAACCCTGTTATATCCCTGTCGTAACTCAATGAGATAGCCCGGATAAGCTATAGGATATGAATTAGGATGAATTAAATTCGCTAGGATAAAAGGCTGTTTTTAACTAATGCGGTATAAGACAAATGATTGCTAATATTTTTTCTCGTATTTGGGGATAAGCTGTACGTTTGCCCGAAAAAAGTGATTCTCCGGCAGTTGAGTTTACAAATTGACAAAATGCCAAGGTGCTTTTTTTGTGAGCTTATAGGAAGGGCTAGATCCGAAAACAAACCTTGATTTTAGAGAATGGCATGGGATAAATTCCATGCTTGTACGTGCTTTATTCCTTCTTTGGAAGGAAGCGGCAGATCATCGAGCGAGACAACGATCTTCTCGTAATTATCCTCAATGGCCTCTAACGAGGCATATTCCCGTTCGATGGTTTCTTTGTCGATTAGTAAATAAGTGGATTGGAGATAGATAACCCTCTCTCCTTTGATAGCGACGAAATCCACCTCTTTGTTCTTTATGCTGCCTACGTATATTTGATAGCCGGCCCTTAATAAATCTAGATAAATGAGGTTTTCTAGTTTATACCCAATGCCGTAGCCAAAGCCTTGATATAAATAATTGTTGAAACCTAGGTCATTGATGTAATACTTACAATTCCCGGCGATGGTCTCCTTTCCCTTGATTTGGTATTTCTCGACTTTATGTACCAAAAAAGTGTCCTCTATGTAACTAATGTAGGAGGCGATCGTATCATAGCTGGTCTTCCTTCCCGAGCTCTTGAAATAATTGGTGATATTCCGAATTGATATTAAATTAGATGCGTTATTTACCAGATAGACAAAAATGTCCTCAAGCAACTTAGCGTCTTTTATGTTTTGTCTTTGTATGATATCACGTAGTAATACGGTGTCTTTTAATGCGGATATATAATTTCTTTGTACTTCTGGTTGAGATAGATGGTATAATTCAGGCATACCACTACTTTGCATATATTCTAGGTAGTGTACCTTGTTGTTTTCTTTTTGGGTGATTCCAAGAAACTCTGTGTATGAAAAAGGATAGATGGCAAATTCCACATAACGTCCGGCTAATAACGTGGCGAGTTCTCCAGATAGCATTTTAGAGTTGGAGCCACTAATGAATAACTCATATTCGGCGGTATAGTCTTGTGAGTATGAGTTGGCGAAGCGTTCCCATCCCTCTACATTTTGGATTTCGTCAATGAACAGATAGATACGACCTTGAGGATTTATTTGTTTTAAGTAGAGATTAAACAGGGAATCAAGATCTTCATTGGTTTTCAAAAAATAGAAGGCGGATAGCTCACAGTTAATGAAGAATATATTTCGGGGATTTACTCCACTATTGGCGAGATGGCTAGCTAACTGACGAAGGAGATAGCTTTTCCCTACACGTCGCTGTCCTACCAAGACTTTGATTAATCTGTTTCCGGTGTAGGATAATATCCTATCTAAATAATCTTGCCGTTTATAGCCTGTTGGAAAATCGTTTCCACCCCATAGGTTATACTTCTCTAATGTCTTAAATCTATCGTCCATACTCGAAACTTTTGCGTAAAAGTACAAAAGTTTCGAATGAACTCGAAACTTTTCCCGTTAAGAATGGGATATACCCTTAAAAAAATAACGGCAACCGCCTTCCGCCGAAAGCCGAGTTGCCGTTCAAAGTTAGGAATAAGGTTTGGTTTGTTCCTTTGTAATGATTCTAACATTAATATGTAATGAGAGTTTTCTACATTTTATCGATACAAAAGTAAATGCCACTTGTTACGATTTGATTACGGGAGTGTTACATTTTTAGTAAAGGTCTCGCCAAATCGGTTGATAACCTTGATCCGTACGTCTTTGACTCCGGCAGAAGGGTGGCAACGGAATAAGTGCGATGTATGATATCCAGAAGGTTTTCCGTGCATGTCGATATAGTCTTGGTCTTCATCATCGAATTGCTCCATGCGACCTTTCTCTATGCCGTTTTCGCTCCATGTAACTTGGTAGGTCGGGTCCCAATCCCATACGTTCACCACTAGGTAATCCGCTTGCGATTTGAACTCATTCGGCTTATAAACCCTGAATTGATAATTCGAATCATGGCCGGTTGCCTTATAATACCAAGTAGCGGCATTCCCTTTCACCTCAACGACCAGATAACCGTTCGGGGTGCCGCACCGGTTTACATGGCCGGCCCACCAAGCTCCGCAAGCGGCTCCGATATTATGCTCGTACAGATTCGGTGTGACTTGGTTGTTCTCGAAGAAATGCGTATGCCCGGCGAAGATATGGACATTATAAGGGCTGACGATCTCTTTCAGGCTCTCAGCGTCCTCGGCGTTTCCTCCCCCTTTATCCGTCTGGTTGAATACCGGGGCATGTACGTTGATAAATACAAGTGTTCCGGGTTTAACGTAACTCAGGTCGTTTTTCAGCCATTCCAGTTGTTCCTTTCCGAAGCGTTCGTCATATTTCTTGTCTTTATAATAATCAATATCTTTTAAGGTGATGATATGTGCATCCCCGACATTGAACGAATAATTGTAAGGGCCGAAATGATCCTCGTAGATACGCTCCGCATAGCTCTCCTCGGTTACCTTTTGATTGGATAAGGCCGGGTAACGTAAGTCGTGGTCGTGATTGCCGATCACGGAGAACATCGGGATGCCTAAGACCGAGACCGCTTCCTTATAAGGAGTGAATAAATCCATGCGATCCCAAGTAATGTCTCCCAGCGCCATACCGTAGACCTCTTTTCCTTGGTAGCGCTCTATAGTCTGCTTCAAGTCGGGGATGGTCTCTTCACGGAAACGTTTCATCTGCCGTTCGTCGATGGTCTGAGGATCGGAGATTGCCAAGTAGACAAACCCGTCGATTGGCTGTTTCCTAGGGGTGAGCGTAAAATCATGTTCATTGATCTCTTTACTTTTATCAAGTTGCTGATAGAAAAGATCCGGTATACCTTTTGTTTGCTCGATCTCATAGTCACCCGGTACGGAGAGGTAGACAAAGCGGCTTTTGTCCAGATTCGAATCTAGGCTATATTCTCCCCGCTCATTTGTTTGCGTGAAATTATAACCATCCGTAACGACTACGCCTTGTAGCGGTTTGCCTGCCGTATCGGATACAGTGCCTCTTACGGTAGCGGCTTGCGCTATCCAAGTGGATAACGCAAGTAAAAGCGTGAATGATAAGAATTGTTTCTTCATCGTAATTTTTTTTATGATTTGAATATAGAATATGTTAGTTAGAATTTATAACGTACGCCGATTTGAATCTGCCAAGGGTTTCCGTTCATATTGGATACACCCGTGTTTTTGTTTACGTTATATACGTATTGCTTCTTCTCCGCGTCAAAACTCTTGATGGAGTAGATATTCTGCTTGCCTAGATTATGTCCGGCACCCCAGTCCTTGTTCAGCATATTCAGGAAATTGAAAAAGTCTATCGAGGCCTCGATGGAATGAGTCTTATAGATCTTGAAGTTCTTGTTCAAGCGCAAATCGAAAGTACCGTAGAAGCCATTTACGCCACCGTTACGCTCGGCAACCTTCCCATAGTTTTTACGGATATAATCTTTTACGCTCTTCTCCGCTTCCGGATTGTCCAAGATCGCTTGGATACCCTCACGAAGATATTGAGGCGTATTACTATCGTTCGGGTCATAGATATAAGCCAAGTCGTTGGATGATACGAAATCACCGTTCATATTACCACTAACCGCTAAAGAGTAGCGGGTTCCACCGATCCCGGAGAAACGCAAGCCTACGCTGATTCCCCAGAAAGAAGGAGCCGTACCGTAGAATACGACCTTATGGCGGAATTGGTTGTCCGAGTAAGTCATGGTACTCAAATCACGAGGATCATCTTTTACCATCAAGGCTAGAGTCGCTGTATTCGCTACGTTACCGTTGTAAGAGGTGTTATCCTTGGAATCGTTCCACGTATAGCTGAAAGAAAGCTCGCCATCCTTGAAATAACGCCAAGTTCCATCTACCACGAACGCATATTGGTTGATTTTTCCATCGCTGATTAATTCCAGCACACGGCCTACCTTATTACTTTTACGTCCTTGCATCCAGTCGGTAGCTCCGTTCTTAGTATTGATACTCTCGGCGGGGACGAACACGCCACGATTCCCCTCGGCGGCGATACGGAAGTAAGGCTCATCCACCATATTACGGTCTACGTACATATAATTATGGCGTGCCCAGTTGGCGTAAGCACTGATACCTACCCGCAAGCGATCGGAGAAGAAATGCGTGTAGCTGGCGTTCAACTTATATACTACCGGTACACGGGCATCCTTACTATTCATATTGATCGTGCTGATCTTTTGGATATTCGGGTTGTTGAATAAATCAACGCCCGGAGCGGTAGAAGGATCTTTGCGGTATGCCGGGAAATTCGGTGTCGGAACCAAATTGCCTTGTATATCCACGGACGCTACCTTCGTACCGTCGAACAGCATATTGTTGATCATGGAATAGTTGTTTAAATCCGAACCGAAGATACCGGCGCCAAGGCGGATAATATCTTGATGTTTATCATTCACGTCCCACGTGAATTGAACGCGGGGTTGCAACTGGAAGGTGGAGATTACGTTGTCCGTACGTAAGCCTAGTTCGTCATAAACAGTCTGGTTAAAGTTCGCGTGGTTGAAATAACGGGTATAATCCGCACGGATACCGGCCATGACCTCGAATCCGGTGAAAAGCTTCGTTTGTAATTGTCCGTAGATAGCGGAGTTCAAGGTATTCATCTTTACGGTAGGATCATCTACCAAGGCGATTTCCCGGGCATAGCGGTAAGGAGTCATATGCTCGAAATTATCCAGTCCCGTGAAATAAAACCGTCCGTTCATCTCACTGCCGTAGAGTGATTTCATATTGGTGTACATGAAGTCCGCTCCGAATGTATAGTTGATGCGGTCCGTATTATAATACATATTGTCTACCAATTGAAGTACATTATCCTTAAAATGTTCGGGAGCGTAGCGTTGACCTCCAAGTTGGATGGAAGTGTACATGCTCTTGTCACCAGAAATAGATTCCACGTTCTCTACGATTGCTCTCGGAATATTAGAACTTGGCAATTGCTTGTTCGGGGTCGTGGCCTCGTAAACCAAGAAATGTTGAAGCTTCAACTCATTGGTCAGTTTCGGGCTTAATACCGAGCGTAAGGTAGCGAGTAAGCTGTTGTTATGCGATTTGCGATCGATCCAAACCTCGTAAAGATTGATGCTGGAGTTATCGCTCTCGCTCTGTTTATTATCCTCGTTGATGAAATTATTGCGAATGGTTAACAAGTTGGTAGCGTTCAACTGCCAGTCGATACGGGCGAAGACTGCGTTCGTCTGCTTCTTCTTGCCGAACTCCCCGAATTGAGGATCATTGGAGACTCCGTATTTAGTACGGGCGATATCCAGATAACGGTCTAGCGTAGATTGAGTGACATTATAGCGAGACTCGTCCGCCGCCGTCTTGATATCCGCTATATAAATCGGACGGGAATCCTGTTGGTGATCCCATACGACATAGAAGTGCGCACGGTCTTTCACGATCGGGCCTCCCAAAGAGAAACCATATTGATAGGTAGAGAAGTCGGAAGTCGATTTATTTCCCCGTATATCATAGGAGCTGGATAACCAATCGGCACGACCGAATCCGAATACACTTCCGGTGAAAGTATTGGTTCCTGATTTCGTGACAGCGCTCACGGTGCCGCCCCCGGAACGTCCGTTGGTCACGTCATATTGATTGGTTACCACCTCAAATTCGCGGACGGCTTCCATGGATATCGTATAAGCGCCGGAAGTCGTTCCGCTCGCTACGGTTCCTTTAGCCGTCATACCGTCGATGGTGTAATTCGTTGAGGATGATAATTGCCCGGCGATATTTCCTCCGCTACTCAATGGCGAGAGATCCATTAGGGATGTGAAGTTACGGCCGTTTACAGGAAGCTTCGTGATATTTTGAGCGGAGATAGATGTTGCCGCACCGATCTTCGGAACCATGTTCTTCAAGGAATTAGCGACTACCTCGACGGCTTGTATCTCCACCGATTCCTCCGCCAGCTTGAAATCCACTCGAAGCATATCCCCTTGGTTCAATGCGTATCCTGTCTTTTTCTGTTCTCCATAACCGATATAAGAAGCTGTAACGGTATAAGGAGAACCTAGCGGAAGCTGCTTGATGGTGTATTCTCCTTTATCGTTCGTGATAGAACCCGTGAAGAATCCGGTAGATTCATTCTTGACTTGGATCGTGGCTCCGATCACCGATTCCCCTTTATTATCCATGACCGTACCGGTGATAATCGCTTGCGTTCCTTGCGCAGACAAGAGAGCCGGCAAGCAATTAAAAAATAACAAACAGGCAAGCAGCCTGCATGTAAGTTTGTTAAACATCCTCATAATAATCTTTTTAAAATTAAACCTAAATATCTTTTACGGCGCAAAAGTAAATGTCCGGTTTTGCAAAGAGATTACATCCGTGTGTAGGTTTAAATAAAGAAAAAAGCCTAATGAAGGATATCCATTAGGCTCAACGAGAAAATTATAAATGTGTCTATAAAAAAGAAGGTTAGTCCTCGTCCAAAGTCTTGATAATGGTAGATGCTATCTTGGATGAACTCTTGCGGCTGCTCTTTCTGAGTTTATCCGGGTTCTCAAGATTCATGCAGGTAAAGAAGTTATTCCCCCTATATACCTCATTTTTATCTTTGTCGAATAAGGTATAGCTGACGATATGGAAAAGCGTGCGCAAGGGTTGGTCTTGCCATTTAAGATAATGCTGGTTTAATACTAGCAGATAATCAGCGTCAGCATTATCCAATACCTTTTGTAACTCTTCGGTCGGCACGGCTGAAAGATCGGAATAGCAATCCTCGCTCTCCCCGTTAACCTTGATCTCATTCAGTACCTGTCCGGTCACTTGTGTAGCGTTTGCCGGAATAAACTTGCAATCTCCGTTCTTTACGGATGCGGCGATATTCTCGGCGATGATCGTATTATACGTTTGGTCGATACTATCCGCTTTCATACCGGTCTCTTCGGCGATCATCCCATTGTAGAAATAGTTTGATTTCACGTTATCGTGCAAACCTACGATGAGAATTTGCTTTGCATGATAATTGTCACCTTCCTTCTTACTTTCTTTAGCGTTCGCTGCTATAGAAGCTACGGCTAAAAAGAACATAACCGTAAAGATTCTGATTTTAAATAACCTTTCCATGATTCTTCTATTAAATTCTGTGTCTATTAATTTCGGAGGCAAAGATATTAGCGGGGTGTTGCAGGGATATTACGGTTGTATAAAGTAATAGTTACCGATAATCCCCCCTGTACCGGCTTGGATATTAAAATCGTGGATTCGTTGTAAAGTCTATTCTACCGTGTGGATGAGTTCAATCAAAAGGCGGTTACCAAGAAACTTTAAGGAGATATAGAAACAAGGGTTGTTTTTAAGGTTCAAAGAACGCTAAAAACAACCCCTGTTATTTTTACTTATTATTCTCGATCCACTTGCGAGCGTTCACGAACGCCTCGATCCATGGAGTGACCTCGTCGTTCTCCTTACGGTCGGCGGGGTAATAACCGCACTGCCAAGGGAAGATCGCACGTTCGGGGTGAGGCATCATGGCTAAATGGCGGCCGTCCTTTGAGCAAACACCGGCAACGGACCAAGGAGAACCGTTCGGGTTGGCGGGATAGCCATCGTAGTTGTATTTAGCGATGATGTTGTACTCCTTCTCCTCGTAGGGGAACTCGAACTTACCTTCACCATGAGCTACCCATACACCCAACTTCGTGCCGCTCAAGGAGCCGAACATTACGGAGTTGTTTTTCGGGATCTCCAAGCTAACGAAGTTAGACTCGAACTTATGGGAATCATTGTGAACCATCTTATGCTTTTTCTCGTGCTCCGGATAAACCAAGCCTAACTCGGCCATCAACTGGCAACCGTTACAGATACCCATGCTCAACGTATCTTTACGTGCGTAATAGTTGTCGATCGCTTTCTTGGCTTTCTCGTTATACAAGAAACCGCCGGCCCAGCCCTTGGCGGAACCTAATACGTCGGAGTTGGAGAAACCACCGCAGAATACGATGAAGTTTACATCCTCCAAAGTCTCACGTCCGCTAGCCAAGTCCGTCATATGGACATCCTTCACGTCGAAACCAGCCAGATACAAGGCGTAAGCTGTCTCACGCTCGCATTGCGTACCCTTCTCACGGATTACCGCAGCCTTGATGCCGTTCGGAGCGCGGCGTTCGGCTGAGAGTCCGTAAGAAGAAAGCTTTCCGGTAAAGTCCTTGTGGAACTTGTACTGTACGGGCTGCATCTTATAGTTCTCGAAACGGTTTCCGGCACAAACGCTTCCGCTCTGCTTTACATCCAGTTTATAAGAAGATTCGTACCATACGTCACGCATATAGTCGATGCCGAAGTGATATTGGATGCCGTCTTTCGATACCAATACATGGCGCTCGTCGGTCGGTTTGGCGATGATGGCGAAACCTACGCCAGCTTCTTCCATCAACTTTTCGAATGCCTTCTTGTCCTTTACCTGAACCAAGATACCCGGATTCTCGGCAAACAGGATCTTCACGATATCGCTCTCGGAGATCTTATCCAAGTTGACATCCAAACCACCCTCTACGTTGGCGAAGCACATCTCTAACAGGGCGGTGATCATACCTCCCGCTGAGATATCGTGTCCGGCAAGGATGAGTCTCTTCTCGATCGCATCTTGTACGGCGTTGAAAGCGTCACGGAAGTATTCCGGATCTTTCACGGTCGGAACCTCATTACCCAGCTTGTTCAAAGCTTGAGCGAAAGCGGAACCACCCAACTTCAAGGTATCGAAAGAGAAGTCTATATAATAAATGTATGTATTCTTGTCTTGAGCTACTACCGGGGAGACGATTTTCTTGATATCGCTAACCTCTGCACCTGCGGAGATAATCACCGTACCCGGGGCGATCACCTTATCGTCGCCATATTTCTGCGTCATGGATAAGGAGTCCTTACCGGTCGGGATATTAATACCTAAGCTGCAAGCGAAGTCGGAAGCGGCTTGTACGGCTGTGTACAGACGGGCATCCTCACCTTCGTTACGGCACGGCCACATCCAGTTGGCACTTAAGGATACGCTCTCCAACTTATCTGTCAGCGGAGCGAATACGATATTGGTCAATGACTCGGCGATTGCCATAACGGAACCGGCGGCCGGATCAACCATGGCTACCTGGGGAGCGTGACCGATAGAAGTTGCGATACCAGCTTTCCCGCGGTAATCCAACGCTACGGCACCTAAGTCGCTCAACGGCAATTGTAATTCACCTTGACATTGCTGGCGGGCGATCTTACCGGTTACGGAACGGTCTACTTTGTTTGTTAACCAATCCTTGCAGGCTACGGCCTCCAATTGAAGTACGTTCTCCAAATAATGGTGAAGTTCGGATTCTTTGTAAACAACCGGTTGATAAGATTCAGTGACCGTATGGTCTGTCATAACCGTTCTAGGCGGTTTACCGAACATATATTCCAGCTTGATATCGATAGGTTTTACGCCGTCCGCTTGTTCGAAGACAAACTTCATGTCGTTAGTAGTCTCGCCTACCACATACATCGGGGCACGTTCACGATCCGCGATACGTTTTACACGGGCTACATCTTCTTCTTTCATCAATAAGCCCATGCGCTCTTGGCTCTCGTTTCCTACGATCTCCTTCGCTGAGAGAGTCGGGTCACCAATCGGCAATTTGCTCATATCGATGTGTCCGCCGGTAGCCTCCACCAACTCAGACAAGCAGTTGAGGTGTCCACCCGCACCATGGTCATGGATAGAGACGATCGGGTTCTCGTCAGACTCGGCGATCGCACGGATCACGTTAGCCGCACGTTTCTGCATTTCCGGGTTGGCACGCTGTACGGCGTTCAACTCGATACCGCTTGTATATTGCCCCGTGTTTACGGAAGAGACGGCTCCACCACCCATACCGATACGGTAGTTATCGCCACCGATCACAACCACTTTCTCGCCCGGTTCCGGATCGCCCTTCAAGGCATCACGCATATTTGCGAAACCTACACCGCCGGCAAGCATGATTACTTTGTCGTAAGCGTATTTCTTATCGTTCTCCGTGTGCTCGAAAGTCAATAAAGAACCACAGATAAGCGGCTGGCCAAATTTATTACCGAAATCGGAAGCGCCATTGGAAGCCTTGATCAAGATCTGCTCCGGAGTCTGGTATAACCAAGGACGAGGGTCTAGGACTTTCTCCCATTCGCGAGCGCCTTCCGTACGAGGGTAAGAGGTCATATAGACCGCTGTTCCCGCTATCGGCAAGGATGCCTTACCACCGCCCAGACGGTCACGAATCTCACCACCTGTTCCGGTAGCGGCACCGTTGAACGGCTCAACGGTTGTCGGGAAGTTATGCGTCTCGGCTTTCAAGGAGATAACCGTCTTGATATCTTTTACGGCGAAGAAATCGGGTTTGTCACCGGATAGGGGAGCGAATTGCTCTACCGTCGGTCCTTCATTGAACGCTACGTTATCTTTATAAGCGGAAACCAATTTATTAGGGTTCTCGGCGGAAGTTTTCTTGATCAAGTTGAACAAGGAACTTTCTTTTTCCTCGCCGTCGATGATGAATACACCTCCGAATATTTTATGTCGGCAGTGTTCCGAGTTTACTTGGGAGAAACCGAACACCTCGCTATCGGTCAACTTACGTCCCAACTTCTGGCTTACCTCGTTCAAGTAAGCGATCTCCTCTTGGCTTAGAGCCAAGCCCTCTTGTTGGTTGTACACTTCCAAATCCTCAATGTAGACAATAGGATCCGGTTTTTTACTGATCGTGAAGATCTCCTGATTCAAGCCATTGTAGATACGTTGCAACATCGGATCGTGATCTGTGTCGCCAGAAGAAACAGGAAAATATTCCTCAATACGGGAAATACCGGTCAGGCCCATGTTCTGGGTAATTTCAACGGCGTTCGTACTCCACGGGGTAATCATTTCCCGGCGTGGCCCTACGTACCAGCCTTCCAATGTTTCTGATTGAACAGGAGTCGCCTCGCTAAACAACCAAACCAGTTTTTGAGTGTCTTCAGGAGAGAAAGCGTGCGCGGCCTCTACAGCCAGCACCGTCTTTGTTGAAGATTGAAAGAATAGAATCATATCGTTGATTTATTAGTATTTATCACGAAATAACGAATAAGCCTCTTTTAGAGAGTGCAAAGATAATGATTTCCCGTGAATTATTATGTCAATACGTTTTAAAAGAAAAGAGGGCGGAACCTCCCGGTCTCGCCCTCTCATGTCCCCTGCATAGTAAAAAATAAGAGTGTGTCTATATTCTACCAGCCTGCGTTCTGTTGTGCGGCTAGCGTGGGGTTTCTTAATATATCATTCAATGGAATCGGCCAAATAAAGCGTTTATCCGTGTACGGGATGAACTGTTTGCTGTTGCCGAACCATTCAGCTTTCACTTCTCCACCAACAACGAATGCGCCTTGGTTCTTCACATTGTTATATTCGATTTTAGCGGGAATACCACCGGACGGCAGCAAGTCGTCAGCCGCTAAACGATGAATGTCTTCCCAACGGCGACCTTCACCTTGGAACTCAATGCGACGCTCCCAAAGGATAGCTTCCACCAGTGCTTTCGTGTTGGCGAAATCGCTTGCCTTATACGTCTGTGTAGCGGGGTCGGCCAAAGAACGGTCTCTTACTTGATTCAATTTCTCCAATGCGAGAGTCTTGTCTCCCGCACGTGCGGCAGCCTCGGCCTCGTTTAGCAATACCTCGGCATAGCGCAGGATCGGGGCGTACTCTTCACGTGTTTGGGGATTCTGGTATTTATCACAGAAGTAATAATCGTCAGACGCACGATAAAGGACGAGGTTACGACGCTTGTCATCCCCTTTCCAGAATTTGGAGTTGTAAAGGGTAGGGGATGTCGGGCACATCGCACGGCCACCTTCACGGGCAGACATCATAGCGGACATAGCTCCATTTACAGATGCGTTATCTTGAGAGTCATTCGGAATGGAGAATATAGATTCCTGATTGTCTTTGTAAGAAACGAAAGGAGTGGCAGGATTGGTTTCCAGAATGAAACGTCCGCCTTCCAGTTTCTTAGCTTCAGTAACTACATTGTTCCAATCACGCATATGTAAATATACGCGCGTTTTCAATGCGATGGCGGCACCTTTGCTCGCACGTCCGATCTTATCAGCATCAATAATGTCCGGAAGCATGCTTTCCGCATTATTCAGGTCGCTTAATATCTGATCGTAAGTCTCCTTAACGGTAGAACGGCCTATGCTTTGTTGCTCAGCGAGTTGGCTGGGGTCGTTTACGGCTTTCGTGTAAATAGGCATACCGTAGTTATTGTTACCTTCTACGTTGTAGGGCAGGGCATAATGGATCATCAAGTTGTGATAGGTTAACGCACGTAAGAACAGGCATTCTCCTTTGTACTGATTCCCTTTCTCTTCGGTTATGACACCCGCCGCTACCGCGCCTTCTATACCTGCGTATACCGTATTATAGCGGTTAATAGCCTCGAAAGAGGTTTCCCACATCGCCACGTTATTAGCGGTAGTCAAGTTATAGGTTGCGGAATAGGTATAATCATAGAATTGGGCGGTTAGGTTCATATCTTCACCGCGCATTTCGCCTTGCAATATACTGGCCGCTCCAAAAGGATAACCGCGTGCCCACCCAAAGTCATTCGGATCTACGTACATACCACATTGTGCGGCATCGTAAGCTCCGACTACGGCTAACTCGCAACGTTCTTCTATCTCGTATGCCGTAAGCTCGGAGAATTTGTCAACAGGTTCAAGGTCTACGACGTCGCTTTCGCAGGCGGTGAACACGGGTAGCGAGAACAGGGCTGTCCCTAACGCTACTACTGAAATGTTTTTATATAATTTCTTGTATAACATAATTGTAACTTTTCTTAGTTTGTGAAATTAGAATGTAATGTTCGCTCCAAAAGTGAATGAACGTTGCTGTGGCATACCGTTCCAATCTACACCTAAACGAGAGTTTGTCTCAGGATCCAATCCGGAATAACCTGTGATAGTGAGTAAGTTCTGTCCTTGAACATAGAAACGAATCTTTGTCATGTTCAGTTTGGATACGACCGCCTTCGGTAGTGTATAGCCTAAAGCTAACGTCGATAGTTTTAGGTAATTGCCGCTCTCAACGAAGTGTGAATCCGTATATCCATCATTGAATAAGGAAGAGGCGTCTCCATAACCGATTTTTGGAGTCATGCCGTCACCCGGTTGCTCTGGAGAAATCCAGCGGCCTAAGATTTCTGTTCCATTGTTGGAGAAATCCATATTGAACAATGCGCTTTGACGAGAAGCGTTCATGATCTTATTACCTCCGGAGAAGGGGAAGAATACATTTAAATCGAAATTCTTGTAAGAAACTGTATTATTCCAACCTCCGTACCAAGTAGGCATAGATGAACCTAATACCTTACGGTCGCTAGCGTCCAAGGAAGAAGCCTTGGAGACATCCGAAGGGTTGGAAGGATCATATTCCGCATAGTCGTAAGAGCCGAATGTGTCGAATTGCACTAATGAACCGTCCGCCTTACTCCAGATCGGATTACCGTTTGCGGCGTTTACGCCGTAATAATCATATCCATATAAAGATCTATATGACTCTCCTTCACGAATGATTGTGTAATTGTCTACGATGTCTGTTCCGCCGTATAAGCTCTTCACCGTATTCTTAGCTGTGGAGAAGTTGAAATTAGTTTGCCAGTTCCAATCTTTGGTAGCGATGATTGTAGCGTTAACTGTCAATTCCATACCGGAGTTCTTGATCTTACCGATATTATCAAAATATGAGTTGTAAGGAATACCAGCGGTAGGTGCTGTAGGAACTTCCAACACCAAGTCTTTGGAGTTCTTTTGCCAATAAGCTAGCTCGAATGTCAGGCGGTTATTAAAGAAAGAGCCATCCAATCCGATATCGAAAGTCTCGGTTGTTTCCCATTTAAGCTGGCTGTTACCCATACGGTTCCAAGCGATAGCTGTATTCGATCCTGCTTTCTTCGCCCCGTAAGTTCCCAGATAAGGGAAATAATTCCCTAGGTCAGAGTTTCCGATTGTAGCGTAGCTGGCACGGATACGTAAGTCGTTAAACCAATCATTAATAGTTGATTCGCTCCAGAATTTTTCGCGAGAGATACGCCAAGCGGCTGATCCTCCCCAGAATGTACCCCAGCGGGTGTCTTTCGGAAGGCTGGATAAGCCGTCTGTGCGGACGGAGGCTCCGATATAATATTTACTATCATAGTTGTAATTCGCACGGAACATATAGGAGGCTAATCCCATAAACGTTTTACCTCCAGATACGAATCTCTCACCAAATGTGTTGGAAATGATATGGTCGGTGAAGAAAGCATCGGATATTTGTTGCACGGTTGCGTCCGTATATTCATATTCTTGATGGGTGTACTCTTGTACCGCTGTCGCCGTCAGATTATGTACATCATTGAATGTACGGTTAAAGTTGATTACGTTTTGCCAGTTCCAGTTCGTGTATGTGGTATTGATTTCTTCCAATAAGCCGCCATAGCCGTATCCGTCTCCTGATTCCGGGTTCCATACCATGAAATCTTTAACATTCGAGATGTCTAAGCCAGCTTGTGTCTTTAAAGTCAATCCGTCCATGAATGTGATTTCAGCCCATCCACCACCTAATACACGGGTATTGGTCGTACGGTTTACGTTATTGTCTAATGCCCAGACGATATTCTGGATACCATTATCAATATAGGAAAGGTTGCTTCCGCGACCTAATGTCTTACGGTTTTCAGCGTCGATATTGTAACCAGTAGGATCATCCGGATTGAATACAGATACGTTTGGAAGCATACGAGTGCCGGCGAAACCTACGCCACCCAATGAATTCTCGTCATTCATGACACCATTAACCCGGGTACGGGTCATCTGGCCATTTAATCCGATGCGTAACCATTTTGTCGCTTGTTGTGTCAAATCTGCCTTTAAGCTCAAACGGTTTAAGCTGTCTCTT
>ERZ1504996.390-NODE-390-length-14982-cov-4.288337_pt1 | contig 14982 bp, 10 predicted proteins | sample MGYA00572424_ERZ1504996 | MGnify/ENA primary metagenome ERZ1504996 (study PRJEB39906, sample SAMEA3182051) | gut metagenome | biome: human; feature: gut; material: Stool; isolation source: human stools | place: Canada | collected 2012-03-07 ...
TCGGAGATGTGTATAAGCGACAGGTTTACGATGATGGGCATTTTGCCCTATGTTGCCGCCGATTTGAACATCGGCATTCCGGTTGCCGGACATTTCATTTCCGCCTATGCACTGGGCGTATGTGCCGGTGCTCCCATGTTGATTTTAGCGCGCAAGCGTCCGTTGAAGCATATCCTGCTGGCATTGATGGCTTTAATGCTGGTAGGAAATCTGGGGGCTGCAATGGCCACCGGCTACTGGTCGCTGCTGGCGGCGCGTTTCATTTCGGGTTTGCCGCACGGGGCGTATTTCGGAGTCGCTTCCATTGTGGCGGGCAAGCTGGCGGACGAGGGGAGAAGCTCCGAGGCCGTATCCATTATGATAGCGGGCATGACGGTTGCCAATCTGTTCGGCGTTCCGCTGGGCACTTCCCTGAGCCATATACTCTCGTGGCGTGTCACGTTCTTGCTGGTGGCCTGCTGGGGAGTGATAGTCCTTTATTATATATGGCGGTGGGTTCCTGCGGTAGAGGGACTGAAAGATACCGGGTTCAAGGGACAGTTCCGTTTCCTGAAGACTCCCGCTCCCTGGCTGATATTGGGGGCGACGGCTTTGGGCAATGGCGGCGTGTTCTGCTGGTATAGTTACATCACGCCGTTGCTGACGAATGTATCGGGATTCAGCGCCGGAAGTGTCACGGCATTAATGATGCTGGCAGGCTTTGGCATGGTGGTGGGCAATCTGGTGAGCGGACGGCTTTCCGACAAATACACTCCGGGCAGGGTGGGCATGGTGGTGCAAGGCATGATTTGCATTGTGCTGCTGCTGATATTTTTCCTTTCGCCCCATCCGTGGTGTTCCGCCATATTGATGGCGCTCTGTACGGCGGGCTTGTTTGCGGTGTCCAGTCCGGAGCAGGTGCTGATAATCCGCGTGGCCCCCGGGGGTGAGATGCTGGGCGGTGCTTGCGTGCAGATGGCGTTCAACCTGGGCAACGCCATCGGGGCATACGTAGGCGGTCTGGCTCTTGGCGGCGGATACCGCTATCCGGCTTTGGCAGGGGTGCCCTTTGCGCTGACGGGTTTCATCTTATTCGTTATCTTCTATAAGAAATTCCAGTCCAGGTATTAAACATATCATTATTTTTGCGTAAGTTTGCCCGTAAAATATTAACTAAACTCGATATATATGAAGATTTTGAACTTAATGAAGATACTGTTGTTGTGTGTAATGACTGCGGGGCTGGTTTCTTGCGGGGATGATAACTACTATACGATACAAAACAGCGACGAGAAGCTGTGCAGCGACAGTTGGGTAGAGGAGTACGACACGGAAAAAGGGGCGTGCAGGCACATCCTGGAATTCACCAAAGGGAAGCAGGGCGGTAAGGAAGTCCTTTCCGGAAAAGAGACCTTTATCGTAACCACTACCGGCAATACGAAAACAGATACCCATGACTTTACCTGGAAATGGATTGATAACTCACGCGAGGGACTGATACTGAACTACGGTTCGGGCGACGTGAAAATCTTTGAGAACGTATGGGTGCGCGAGCATTACCTGTCCGGAAAGCTGGACGGTGAAATCATGATGCTGACTGCTTCCAGGTATATGGTTAATCAGAATTGGAAATGAGAAAGATGAGAAAGTTTTTGAACATATTGTTCCTGTGCACGCTGGCCTTTGGCCTGAGTTCGTGCGAACCGGATGACGGTGAGGATTACTACATTTACGATACCCTGCTGGGCGGTATCTGGGTAGGAGACTTAGGCTTTGCCGATGCGTATAATTCTCCGTTGGAAAGCGGGCTTTACTTTGAAGGCAACGGGCTGGGAAGAGATGAGCAGGCGTATTACAACGATCCGTATGGAGAGGTGGCATTCAGCCTGCCTTTCCGCTGGGACATCCACGGCAGGATTCTGCGGCTGGACTACGGTTACGATTATCCTTTGCTGGAAATCTACGACGTATATGTTGCGGGAGACAGACTGTCCGGCGTATTATACGTGGACGGGCACATGGATGGGCCTGTCATGCTGGAAAGGCAATATTAAGAATATGGATGTCCGGACATCCTGAGAATAGGCAAGTGAGGGTGTTAAAACACTCTTGATAATTTTTTTTAGGCACGGATTACGCGGATTTCACGGATTTTCTTTATTATTTTTCCGTGTAAATCCGCGTAATCCGTGCCTAAAAATCATCAGACAGTAAGCGGGCTTTAGTATTGACATCCCCCTCGATTGATTGATAAGCGGTTTTTGTAACCCTTTTGATTTCTTTATTTCTTCAGAAACAGTTTCTTGAACTCTCCCGGATACGGTGTTTCAAACTGCATCAGCTCTCCGGTGACAGGGTGGCGGAAGCATAGCTTGAAGGCGTGCAGCGCCAGTCGTCCGATAGGATTTATCTCTTCCAGTCCGTAGCGTCCGTCGCCAATGATGGGATGTCCCAGGTCCTGCATGTGCACGCGGATTTGGTTTTTGCGTCCCGTCTCCAGCATCAGTTCCACGAGCGAGAAGCCGTTGGCGCGTTTGATGGTGCGGTAGTGGGTGATTGCTTCCTTGCCGCCATCGTCCGTGGGGCTGGAGTATACGTACAGCTTGCGGTCGGTGAGCCATGAGCGCACCATGCCGGCATTGTTTTCCATTTCACCCGCAACGACGGCTACATAGCGGCGGTCGGTTACGATGTTGTGCCAGTTGTCGCGCAGCGTATTCTGCGTCTTTTCGTCTTTGGCAAACATCAGCAGTCCCGAGGTGTCGCGGTCCAGGCGATGCACGATGTACACGCGGTGCTGCCTGCCCGAACGCTGCACATATTCGTTCAGAATGGTGTAGGCGGTACGCTCTTTCTGCCTTTCCGTATTGACGGACAGCAATCCCTGCATCTTCTCCACCACGATGAGGTAAGCATCTTCGTATACGATTTTCAGTAATTTGTTGTTGAACTCCTTGCGTCCCTTCTCACGGCTGATCTGGACTTTCATACCCGGCTTCAGCGGGAAGTTGTACTGCGTTGTGATGACGCTGTCTACATATACAACCCGCTTGCTCAACAATGCCTTCAACTTGGTGCGGCTGGCATCCGGCATTTTCGCTGCCAGAAATTCCATCAGCTCCATAGGCTCTTTTACCATATAGTCCGTATATTGCGTGCGGGCTCTTGCTATAATTCTTTCTTTTGCCACGAGGATAATAATTTGCGATTAATGATTCAATTCTAAAACAAGGCTTTGCAGCGGCTTACCGGAATGCCGTACCGCTTTTCGGGAGTGCGGCTTCCGGTTGCCCAATCTCTGCTTCGGTTTCCTAAGTAGCACTTCACGTTTTCAAAGTAATACTTCACGTTTCTGAAGTAGCACTCTACGTTTCTGAAGTAGCCCTTTACGTTCCCAAAGTAGCTCTTTGCACTTCCGGAGTAGCCCTTTAAATTTCCCAAAGTGATACTCACATTCCCGAAGTAGCCCCTTATGCTTTCACGTTCCCGAAGAGCTGCCTCACTCCTCTGCTTTTTCCGCCGGATTTTTCAACTCAAGCAGCACCACGTTTTCCACATGATGCGTATGCGGGAACATATCCACCGGCTGGACGGCCTTCACCCGGTATTTGGCATCGAGCAGCTGTAAGTCCCTTGCCTGCGTGGCGGGATTGCAGCTTACGTACACAATGCGTTTCGGCTCTGCAAACAGGATAACATCCACCACATCCTGGTGCATACCCGCACGAGGAGGGTCGGTGATGATTACATCCGGATGTCCGTACTCGTTGATAAAGTCCTGTGTCAGCATGTCCTTCATGTCGCCGGCAAAAAACAGCGTGTTTCTGATGCCGTTGATTTCCGAGTTGACCTTGGCGTCCTCGATGGCTTCGGGCACATATTCGATGCCGATGACCTGGCGCGCTTGTCCGGACACGAAGTTGGCGATGGTTCCCGTGCCGGTATAAAGGTCGTAAACCAGCTCGTTGCCGGTGAGCCCTGCGAAGTTGCGGGCCACTTTGTACAAAGTGTATGCCTGCTCGGAGTTGGTCTGGTAGAACGACTTGGGACCCACCTTGAAGCGCAGCCCTTCCATCTCCTCGAAGATATGGTCTTTGCCTTTGAACGTGTGCACGTCGAGGTCGGTAATGGTGTCGTTGCACTTATTATTAATAATGTATAGCAGCGACGTGATTTCGGGGAAAGTGTCCGCTACGTACTGCAACAACTGTTTGAACAGCTCCATCTCCTCGTCCTTCTCAATCTTGCAGATGAGGATAACCATCAGCTCGCCGGTGGTGGAAGTGCGCACAATCATATTGCGCAGCATCCCTTCGTGCGTGCGCAGGTTAATGAACGGATAGTTGTGCTCGTAGGCATAGTCGCGCACGGCGTTGCGGATGCGGTTGGATATGTCGTCCTGCAGCCAGCACTTCTCGATGGCCAGTACCTTGTCGAAGGCGTTGGGAATGTGGAAGCCTACCGCATTCATCTGCTCGTACACCACATTCTGCCGGACCTCTTCCGCCGTGAGCCAGCGCTTGTTGGAGAAAGTAAACTCAAGCTTGTTGCGGTAGAACTCCGTTTTTGCGGAACCGAGTATCGGCGATATTTCCGGGAGCTCCACTTTTCCGATGCGGGTAAGGTTGTCCGTTACCTGCTTCTGCTTGTATCTTATCTGTTCCGAATAGGGGAGCACCTGCCATTTGCAGCCGCCGCATACACCGTAGTGCTGACAGAACGGAACGGCTCTTACCGGTGAGTATTGGTGAAACTTCACCGCTTCCGCCTCGGCATAATGATGCTTTTTTCTCTTGATTTGCAGGTCTACAACGTCGCCCGGAACGACGTACGGTACGAAAATTACCAAATCATTGACCTTCGCGATGGCTTTTCCTTCGGCAGCCACATCCGTAATTTCCACCTTTTCCAACAGGGGAAGTTCTTTTCTCTTTCTTGCCACTTTTACACCAGTATAATAAATTCAACGGCAAAAATAGGTATTTTTCCGTAATTTCTCTCTATGAATGGGAATATTAAATTTTGCAATCTCGAAATTGCATTTTGACTTAAAGTTTTTTCTCAAAAAGTTTTCTAGTCTGTGAAATATACTTAGATTTGCGAGCAGAAAAAATGAAAAAATCACAATCAGAAACTTTAAATTGATATTATGGACAAAAAAAGAGTTTACACCTTTGGTAACGGCCAGGCAGAAGGAAAAGCCGGCATGAGAAACCTTTTGGGGGGTAAGGGAGCCAACCTGGCAGAGATGAACCTTATCGGAGTTCCGGTTCCTCCGGGCTTCACAATCACGACAGAAGTTTGCACAGAATATTATGAAATGGGGCAGGAAAAAGTCGTTGCCCTGTTGAAACAAGAAGTGGAAAACGCCATCGCGCACGTGGAGACACTGATGCGCTCCAAATTCGGCGATGTGGAAAACCCGCTGCTGGTGTCCGTCCGTTCGGGCGCACGCGCTTCCATGCCGGGCATGATGGATACGATTCTTAACCTCGGCCTGAACGATGAAGTGGTGGAAGGGCTGATTCGCAAGACGGGCAACCCCCGCTTTGCATGGGACTCCTACCGCCGTTTCGTACAGATGTACGGTGACGTGGTGCTGGGCATGAAGCCGGTGAACAAGGAAGATGTAGACCCGTTCGAGGCTATTATAGAAGAGGTAAAACATGCCAAAGGCGTGAAACTGGACAACGAACTGGAAGTGGAAGACCTCAAGGAGCTTGTCAAGCGCTTCAAGGCTGCCGTCAAGCAGCAGACCGGAAAGGATTTCCCCACCTGCGCCTACGAACAGCTGTGGGGTGCTGTCTGCGCCGTGTTCAACTCATGGATGAACGAGCGCGCCATCCTCTACCGCAAAATGGAAGGAATTCCCGATGAGTGGGGCACTGCCGTAAGCGTGCAGGCAATGGTGTTCGGCAATATGGGCGACACTTCCGCCACGGGAGTCTGCTTCAGCCGCGATGCCGCCACGGGCGAAGACCTCTTTAACGGCGAATATCTGATCAACGCACAGGGCGAGGACGTTGTGGCAGGTATCCGTACCCCGCAGCAGATTACCATTATCGGCTCCAGACGCTGGGCGGAACTTGCCGGCGTAAGCGAAGAGGAGCGTGCCGCCAAGTATCCTTCCATGGAAGAGGCGATGCCCGAAATCTACAAGGAGCTGGATGCTTTGCAGACGAAGCTGGAAAACCACTATAAGGATATGCAGGACATGGAGTTCACCGTGCAGGAAGGCAAGCTCTGGTTCCTCCAGACACGTAACGGCAAGCGTACCGGAGCCGCCATGGTGAAGATAGCCATGGATTTGCTCCACCAGGGTATGATTGACGAAAAGACGGCGCTGTTGCGTTGCGAACCCAACAAGCTGGACGAACTGCTTCACCCCGTATTCGACAAGGCGGCCTTGAAGCAGGCCCAGGTTCTTACCCGCGGTTTGCCGGCTTCTCCGGGCGCAGCCTGCGGCCAGATTGTGTTCTTTGCCGATGATGCTGCCGAATGGCACGCTGCCGGCAAGCGCGTGGTAATGGTGCGTATCGAAACTTCTCCGGAAGATTTGGCGGGTATGGCCGTTGCCGAAGGCATCCTGACCGCACGTGGCGGTATGACTTCGCACGCTGCCGTTGTGGCTCGCGGCATGGGTAAGTGCTGTGTATCCGGTGCGGGAGCGTTGAACATCGACTACAAGGCACGCACGGTAGAGGTGGACGGCGTTGTGTTGAAAGAAGGCGATTTCATCTCTCTGAACGGTAGTACCGGCGAGGTTTACAAAGGAAAAGTGGAAACGAAGGCCGCCGAGCTGTCCGGTGATTTTGCCGAACTGATGCAACTGGCCGATAAATATACGAAATTGCAGGTACGCACCAATGCCGATACGCCGCACGATGCACAGGTGGCACGTAACTTCGGGGCAGTGGGCATCGGTCTGTGCCGTACGGAACACATGTTCTTCGAAGGTGAGAAAATCAAGGCGATGCGCGAAATGATTCTGGCGGAAAATGCGGAAGGACGTCGCAAGGCGTTGTCTAAGATTCTGCCATACCAGCAGGCAGACTTCAAGGGCATCTTCAAGGCTATGGAAGGTTGCCCGGTAACCGTGCGTCTGCTCGACCCTCCTTTGCACGAATTCGTTCCCCACGATTTGAAGGGGCAGCAGGAAATGGCGGATACCATGGGCGTAAGCTTGCAGTATATCCAGCAGCGTGTGGAAGCGCTTTGCGAACATAACCCGATGCTGGGCCACCGCGGTTGCCGCTTGGGCAATACGTATCCGGAAATCACGCAGATGCAGACGCGCGCCATCCTCGGCGCTGCTCTGGAACTGAAGAAAGAGGGCGTTGAGACACATCCCGAAATCATGGTTCCGCTGACCGGTATCCTGTACGAGTTCAAGCAGCAGGAAGAGGTTATCCGTGCCGAAGCTGCCAAGTTGTTTGCCGAAGCAGGCGACAGCATCGAGTTCAAGGTAGGTACAATGATTGAAATCCCGCGTGCAGCTCTTACGGCCGACCGCATCGCTTCTTCCGCCGAATTCTTCTCGTTCGGTACAAACGACCTGACGCAGATGACTTTCGGATACTCACGCGACGACATCGCTTCCTTCCTGCCTATTTATCTGGAAAAGAAGATTCTGAAAGTAGACCCCTTCCAGGTGCTCGACCAGAATGGAGTAGGGCAGTTGGTACGTATGGCTACCGAAAAGGGCCGTGCCATCCGTCCGGACCTGAAGTGCGGTATCTGCGGCGAGCATGGCGGTGAGCCTTCTTCCGTGAAGTTCTGCCACAAGGTGGGGCTGAATTATGTGAGCTGTTCTCCGTTCCGCGTGCCTATTGCGAGACTTGCGGCGGCGCAGGCGGCAATCGAGGAATAAAGTTTGAATGCTGATAATTAGTGAAATACGAGGCAATGACTTGGAAATCAAGTTTTTGCCTCGGTTCTTTTTCTACATGCTCTGCTCATTCATAAAGCAGTATAAACGGCAGAAAATACCCTATTTGTTGCTTCAATTGATGAGGCAGAGGAAGAAGCGGAGAAACAACAGGTTGAAGGTCGTGTAACTGAGGCAAAGGTGCTCCGAAGACAACGAAATCGTGCCGCAAGAGAACGTTGCCTTATTGAATCAGGATATAAATGCTATATCTGTGACTTCGACTTTGAGAAAGTTTATGGTGAGATCATGTGCTTTGTTTTTTTATTTCCCAACGGTGTGGAGATTTCTTCATGAACCGTAGGTATGTCCTTGCATTGTCGCAAGAAGATTCATGTACCTTTGCAACATAATTTTATCAAGATCAAGAAGTAGATTTTGCTTCCAAAACTTTCCTATCAGTCAAAAGAAAGCTTAAATCGTCGCAAAAATTGCGTTATTTTATCTCTTCTTTAGTTATTCGACAAAAAATGCCTAATTTTGTCGCAGAATTTGCGACGTTAATCGCAGAATAATGTAGCATTAAAAGTTTTCATTATGTATATACACGAAAGAGATAATTGGACAGACTTCCGTTGGGACGCTTCGCAGGTGTCGCTCCTTCAGGAGTTGGTTTGCCGCAAGCAAGGGTTACTCTTTGGAAGGTTAAGTTCGTTGGGGTTTGATAGCAAGCTAAGAGCTATGGCAGAGAACTTGACCTATGACGTAGTTTATTCGTCAGAAATTGAGGGTATTCGCTTGAATGTAGATGATGTACGTTCTTCAATCGCCAGACGACTGGGGATAGAGAACGTAAAGTATACAGCTCCTTCGCATTATATAGATTCGATTGTAAACGTAATGCTCGAAGCGGTTCAGAACTACGACCAACCTTTGAGCAAGGAAAAACTATGTGCTTGGCAAGCAGCGTTCTTTCCGTCTGGTTTCAGCGAAGGCAGTCAGATTGAGGTCGGCAAGTACCGCAGTAACGAGGAGCATATCATCAGTGGTATGTTTGGACGTGAGAAGATTCACTACATCGCTCCTTCACCAGACCGAGTAGAAGGCGAGATGGAACGTTTCCTTGCATGGTTTGACAGTGAAGAGCCGGTCAGCAGCGTCATTCGCTCTGCCGTAGCCCACTTTTGGTTTGTCAGCATCCACCCATTTGAAGATGGCAACGGAAGATTGGCTCGCATACTTTCTGATATGCAGCTGGCTCGTGGAGAGAAGAGCGACTATCGTTTCTATAATATCTCATCACAGATCAATAAAGACAAGAATCACTATTACGACATTCTGGAAAAAATGCAGCATGGTGATGGTGATCTAACAGAATGGTTGGTATGGTATCTTCAAAAGCTCATCGATGCACTTGATGAAGCTGAAGCTATTGTAACTTCTATACTGAACAAGAGTTTCTTCTGGCAGAAGGCTTCGTCAATTCCTATGACAGAGCGTCAAACAGAGATGCTGAATCTATTTCTCGATGGCTATGAGTCGAAGATAACTTCAAAGACATGGGCATCGTTGGCAAAATGCTCGAAGGACACAGCCATTCGTGATATTCAAGACTTGGTCGAAAAGAACATTCTGGTTATAGACATACCTGGAGCAAAGCGTCCAAGCTATTCCATCGTCTATGATGCCGAAGATCTGACTCAGTTCTTTGCCGATGTGACCATTACGGAAGAAAAAGGCATTTCATACCTTTGTGCTTTGTTCAAAGGAAAGAAGCAGGTTCGTGAAAGACTGCTCAAACTTGATGCAGAACGTTACCTGAAGGATGATCTGCCACTATCAAACCTGCTTGGCAAGTATTGTTCGTATCTAATGGCAGGAAAATAACGTTTCGAGAAAAGATATTGAACTCACACATAAAGAAGGGGAGGAGCAAGATAAACTTGCTTCTTCTTTTTTTTCGGTTAAAAGAGAAAGTTGGGTAGAAAGTCCTGCGTAAACTTGTATGGCAAGATCGGTTTAAGGTTTACGTTAGCTTGATGCCCCAAAAATGGTTAGTATCTTAGCATAAAAGATTGTCTGATTAAATGCCCACGTGCAGAACGCGCATAACGTGTGAACACCTGCATATCGGATGTTGACCAGCCCTTAACGATTTCATTTGATAATCAGCACGTTAAACTTTGCATTCACCGCGGCGCAGGCTGCAATCGAGGAATAGCGTGATATGGCTGATACTCAATAAAATAGGCGGTATGCTTTTCATTTGCAAAGGCTTACCGCCTATTGTATTTTTAAAAGGTACGTTCATTCCGCACGAAAAATGAGCGTAATAAACGCAAATGTTTAGAGAATGTTGTTGTGCTTTTCGTTGGGTGTTTAGAGCGTGTTTAGAGCCGTAATTGATGATATGACAGGAAGTTAAGACTTGTGGAAAAAGAAAACGCATCTGCCGCTTTTTACAGCTTGCAGATGCGCTTCAACAGGGGTTTATGAGGGGTTGCTTATTTCATCCGTTTACCTACCGCTTCCCAGTCTACTATGCTCCAGAGGGCATTGACGTGGTCGGCGCGTTTGTTCTGATAATCCAGGTAGTAGGCATGCTCCCAAACGTCGAAGCCCAGCAGCGGGGTCAGTCCTGCGCGTACGGGATTGCTTCCGTTTGCCTCTTTGGTGATGTGCAGCTTGCCGTTCTTATCAACAGACAGCCATGCCCAGCCCGAACCGAACAGTCCGACTGCTGCCGCGTTGAATTCCTTCTTGAAATTCTCGAAACTGCCGAAGTCGCGTTTGATGGCTTCCGCCAGTTTTCCGGTAGGTTCGCTTTGCGACGGTTTCGGTGCGAATTGCAGGAAGTACAACGTATGGTTCAGCACTTGTCCGGCATTGTTGAATACGGCGCCGTCGGGTGCGGTGGCTACGATAGTAACCAGGTCTTTGTTTTCATACTCCGTGCCTGGAACAAGGTTGTTCAGGTTGTTTACGTACGTTTGCAGGTGTTTACCGTAATGGTAATCTATTGTTTGCTGACTGATTACAGGTTCCAGCGCGTTGTGTGCGTAAGGAAGTTTAGGCATTTCATGTGTCATAATCATTATTGTTAAAGACATTAATAACGTATTCATAAGTTCAATGTATTTAGTTTTGAAACTTTACTATACTAACGCGATAACCTGTGGAATTGTTCGCAGGTGTCCGAACCTTTCACTATCTTTTGATAAGATAGGATGCGGCCCGGCATAGTCAAGTTTGAAAACTGCGTTTTCACTTGCCTTTGCTCTCGCCTTTCACTATCTTTGCACCCGAACTTTACCCGTTAGATTATTAGGAATATGTCCGATTACATACAAGAACTGAATGAGGGACAGCGTGCTGCGGTGCTCTACAACGACGGCCCGTCACTGGTGATAGCCGGCGCCGGTTCGGGAAAAACCCGTGTGCTGACCTACAAAATAGCTTATCTGATTAGAGAGAAAAAATATGATGCACGTAATATCCTTGCGTTGACTTTTACAAATAAGGCAGCAAAAGAAATTATAGAACGTGTAAATCGTGATATAGGTTATCCGTGGTCATATTATATCTGGATGGGGACTTTTCATTCAATTTTCTCTCGTATTCTCCGGCGTGAAGCGAATATTTTAGGTTTTACTCGTAACTATACAATTTATGATACTACGGATAGCAGGAGTTTGATACATTCTATTATTAAAGAGTTGGGATTGAATGATAAACAATATAAACCCAGTACTGTACTATCTCGTATATCCAATGCCAAAAATTATTTGAATACTCCAGTAGATTATGCTAAAAATAAAGAGGCTTATGAGAGTGATTGCCTTGCTAAAATGCCTGCTATTCGTGATATTTATGTTCGTTATTGGGAGCGCTGCAGGCAGGCTGATGCAATGGACTTTGATGATTTGCTTTTCTATACTTTTTTGTTATTTCATAACCATCCTGAAGTGTTGGCAAGGTATCAGGAGCTATTTCGTTATGTCCTTGTTGATGAGTATCAAGACACAAATTATGCGCAGCACTGCATATTGTGTCAATTAATGAAAGATAGAGAAAAACAACATATTTGTGTGGTGGGCGATGACGCGCAAAGCATCTACTCCTTCCGGGGAGCGGACATTGATAACATACTTAATTTCACAAAGGTATATCCGGATACGAAGGTCTTTAAGCTGGAACAGAACTACCGCTCCACCCAAACCATCGTTTCTGCCGCCAACAGCCTGATAGAGAAGAACCAGCGGCGAATTCGCAAGGAGGTCTTTTCGGAGAAGGATAAGGGAGAGCCCATCGGAGTGTATCAGGCATACAGCGATGTGGAGGAGGGCGATATTGTAATCAACAAGATAGCCGAACTGCGCCGGCAGGAGAATTACGCCTATTCCGATTTTGCCATACTCTATCGCACCAACGCGCAGAGCCGTGTCTTTGAGGAAGCCATGCGCAAGCGCAGCATGCCGTATCGCATTTACGGCGGGCTGTCTTTCTATCAGCGCAAGGAAATAAAAGATGTAATCGCCTACTTCCGTCTCACGGTCAATCCGAATGATGAAGAAGCCTTCAAGCGTATCATCAACTACCCGGCACGCGGGATAGGCGACACTACCGTAAATAAAATCACGGCTGCCGCCACCAGCCACAATGTAAGCCTGTGGACCGTGCTCTGCGAACCGCTGACCTACGGGGTGAACATCAATAAAGGAACGGCGGGCAAGTTGCAGGATTTTCGCTGTTTGATAGCCGGCTTTATCGAGAGCGTTGCCGAAAAGAACGCTTACGAGCTTGGTACGGAGATAATCCGTCAGTCGGGCATTATCGCTGATGTCTGCCAGGACAACTCGCCCGAGAACCTCAGCCGCAAGGAGAATATCGAAGAGCTTGCAAACGGTATGAGCGACTTTTGTGCACAACGGCTGGAAGAGGGGAATGCCAATACCACGCTGAGTGATTTCCTTTCGGAAGTGTCCCTGCTTACCGACCAGGATTCGGACAAGGACGGAGACGACGAAAAGATAACGTTGATGACCGTGCACTCCGCCAAGGGGCTGGAGTTTAAAAATGTCTTTGTGGTGGGCATGGAAGAAAACCTGTTTCCGAGCGGTATGGCGGGCGACTCTCCCAGGGCGTTGGAAGAGGAGCGCCGTTTGTTCTACGTAGCCATCACCCGTGCGGAAGACCATTGTTTCCTTACTTATGCCAAAAGCCGTTACCGTTACGGGAAGATGGAGTTTGGAAATCCCAGCCGCTTTTTGAAAGATATAGATGTGCGCTTCCTTAAGCTGCCGCAAGATGCCGGATTGGTGCGCAAGGTAGATGAGCATGCCGCATCTTTCCGCAGGGAGAACAGAGAGAATTTCGTTTCCGCCATGTATGGAAAACGTGATGGAGGAGCTCGTCCCCGGCAGGAAATCATTGCCCCGACCGTTCCCCGCAACTTAAAGCGGGTGACGCCTTCCATGGGAACAGCTTCTGCCGCTTCCCATTCGTCAGCAGCCGCAGGCGGGAACGCTGTGCTGCCGGGGCAGTTTATCGAACACGAACGTTTCGGCCTGGGCGAAGTGCTGAAAGTGGAAGGTGAGGGCGACAACGCAAAAGCCACCATCCGTTTTAAAAATGCGGGCGACAAGCAACTTCTTCTGCGTTTTGCGCGTTTCAAAGTGATAGGATAGATCCGGTTTTTACTATAAAAGTTTATATAACAAGAAAAATGACAGATAAAGATTTCGACCTTTTCCCTTCTCCCTGTTATATCATGGAGGAAGAACTGTTGAGGAAGAACCTCACATTGATAAAGAGTGTTGCCGACCGGGCTGGTGTAGAGATTATCCTTGCTTTCAAGTCCTTTGCCATGTGGCGCTCGTTTCCCATATTCCGTGAGTATGTGGAGCATTCTACGGCAAGCTCCGTATACGAGGCACGCCTGGCGTTGGAGGAATTCGGCAGCAGGGCGCATACATACTCTCCGGCATATACGGAAGCCGACTTTCCGGAAATCATGCGATGCAGCAGTCACATCACATTCAATTCGCTGGCTCAGTTCCGGCGTTTTTATCCCATGATTCAGGCGGCCGGGCAGGATATATCCTGCGGCATACGCGTCAATCCGGAGTATTCGGAAGTGGAAACGGAACTGTATAACCCTTGTGCTCCCGGCACCCGTTTCGGTGTAATGGCCGAACAGCTTCCCGATGTGCTGCCGCAAGGCATCGACGGGTTTCACTGCCACTGCCATTGCGAGTCGTCCTCGTACGAGCTGGAACGTACGCTGGAGCATCTGGAGGCGAAGTTCTCCCGCTGGTTTCCGCAAATAAAGTGGCTGAATCTGGGTGGCGGGCATTTGATGACCCGTAAGGACTACGATGTGGAGCATCTGATTCGCCTGCTCCGCGGATTGAAAGAGCGTTATCCCCATTTGCGCATTATCCTGGAACCCGGTTCGGCATTTACCTGGCAGACGGGAGTGCTGGCTTCCGAAGTTGTGGACATTGTGGAAAACCGCGGCATCCGTACCGCAATCCTGAATGTCAGCTTCACCTGCCACATGCCCGATTGCCTGGAAATGCCCTACCAGCCTGCCGTCCGGGGTGCCGAAATGGGTGGCGGCGGTGCGTACGTTTACCGGCTGGGCGGCAACTCCTGCCTGAGCGGCGATTATATGGGGTTGTGGAGCTTTGACCACGAACTGCAAATCGGTGAGAGAATCATCTTTGAAGACATGATACATTACACCATGGTGAAGACGAATATGTTCAACGGAATCCATCATCCTGCCATTGCCATGTGGACAAAAGAGGGAAAAGCTGAGATATTCAGAAAATTTTCTTACGAAGATTATCGCAACCGAATGAGTTGATAATCAAAACTATGCTTTCACTCCGGACAGAATGTTTAATTTTATGTGTGAAAAAAATGCGTAGAATGTTTGCAGGTTAAAGGAAAATATCTACCTTTGCAACCGCAAACGCGGAAATAGCTCAGTTGGTAGAGCATAACCTTGCCAAGGTTAGGGTCGCGAGTTCGAGTCTCGTTTTCCGCTCTTTCTATGAAATGATTGCAATTACCTATGCCCAGGTGGCGGAATTGGTAGACGCGCACGTTTCAGGTGCGTGTGTCGAGAG
>ERZ1504996.401-NODE-401-length-14746-cov-4.431557_pt1 | contig 14746 bp, 10 predicted proteins | sample MGYA00572424_ERZ1504996 | MGnify/ENA primary metagenome ERZ1504996 (study PRJEB39906, sample SAMEA3182051) | gut metagenome | biome: human; feature: gut; material: Stool; isolation source: human stools | place: Canada | collected 2012-03-07 ...
CCCGGTATTGCCTATCTCTACGCGGGCGGCGACAGTGATGCGCCCGAGACGGTCGTGCGCGCCATTCTGGACGAGGCGCAGCGCCTCGCGCGCGAGGGCGTGGACGAGGCGTTCTATCAGCAGCTCCGCCGCGCGAGTTTCGGCTCGACGCTGCGCGCGCTCAACAGCTTTGAGAACATCGCCGTGTCGGTCGCGGACGGCGCGTTCCGCGACTTTGATCCCTTCCGCTTCCCAGAGGTGTACGATTCCGTCACCCGCGCGGATGTGGAGACGTTTCTGCGCGAGAGCATCGTCGAGGAGCGCAGCGCGCTGTCCATTCTTATCCCCAAGAAGGAGGGAGCTTCCCAATGAGTTATCCCAACGCAGACATCAGCTTTCCCGGGCTGTTCGGCGACTGGCGCTTTACCCTCTCGCCCAAGCTGCTCGACATCGGCAACGGCATCTACTGGTACGGCGTGCTCATCGCCGCGGGGCTGCTCATCGCCCTGTGGTTCTGCATGAAGCGCGCGCCGCGCTACGGTCTGACCGAGGACGACGTGATCGACACCGTGCTTTGGGCCATTCCCTTTGCCATCGTCGGCGCGCGGGTCTACTATGTGCTCTTTTACCTTGACCAGTTCCGCCTTGCGGACGGCAGCATCGACTGGGCGGAGACCTACCGCATCTGGGACGGCGGGCTTGCCATCTACGGCGGCATCCTCGCGGCATTTTTGACCGCGTGGCTCGTTTGCCGAAAAAAGCAGCTCAGCCTTTGGGCGCTTGCCGACTGCTGCGTGGCGGGCTTTTTCATCGGACAGGCCATCGGGCGCTGGGGCAACTTCTTCAACCGCGAGGCCTTCGGCGGCATGACCGAGCTGCCGTGGCGGATGCGGCTGTGGATCAGCGGCACCTACTATATCGACGTGCATCCGACGTTCCTGTATGAGAGCCTTTGGAACGTCGCGGGGCTGCTGCTCCTCTGCCTTGCGGTGGACAAGGTACGGCGCTTCGACGGCGAGAACACCTGCTTTTACTTCCTCTGGTACGGCATCGGGCGCTTCTGGATCGAGGGGCTGCGGACCGACAGCCTGTATCTCTTCCACGTCACGCTCTTCGGCGAGCGCGTGCGCGTGTCGCAGGCGCTGAGCCTTGTGATGATCGTTCTCACGGCGGTCATCCTGCTGAAGAACCGCAGCGCCGATCCCGCGCGGATGTTCGTCAACCGCCGGCTCGACGGGCAGGCGACCGTCCTGCCCGATCGGAGCGAGGAGCGTCCCATCGAGGACGGTCCCGCGGAGGCGGACCGCCCGGCGAAGACGCCCGCGGAGGACGCCGCCGGTGGGAAAGCGTCCGCGGAGGGCGCCGCAGAGCCGGCGGACGGCGGAGACAACGGCTGAGAGCCTATTGAATAAACGGAAGGACCGCGAGCGCGGTCCTTCCGTTTTGCTTTGCTGTTTTATGGTTTGCTCTGCGCGGCGGCGAGCTTTTTGGCCTTCCTCCGCTCCCGGCGGTGCGTCAGGTCGTCGATGACGCAGTAGTACACGGGAGTGAAGAGCAGCGTGATGACGGTCGAGACGAGCATACCGGCGATCATGGTGGTGCCCATGTCGCTCATCATCTCGTTCATCTTGCCGGTCATGCCGAGCGCCGTCGGCACGAGAGCGAGGATGGTGGTGAGCGTGGTCATCAGCACGGGGCGGATACGCAGCGGGCAGGCGTGGAGAATGGCCTCCTCGCGCGTCTCGCCGCGGTCACGGCGCTGCTTGATGTAGTCCACGAGGACGATGGAGGCGTTGACCACCGTACCGGCAAGCATGATGAGGGAGACGAGCGAGATCATCGAAAGGTCCTTGCCTGTGAGCGGCAGCGCGAAGAGCGCGCCGGCAAAGGCGATGGGCAGAATCATCATGATGATGACCGGCATGACGAAGGACTCGAACTGCGAGGCCAGCACGAAGTACACAAGGCCGACGGAGACGATGAGCGCAAGGCCGAGGTCGGAGAAGTTCTCCATCATCTCCGCGTAGCCACCGGCAAGCTCGGCGGTGTAGCCGCCGGGGAGGGTGTAGCCCGCGAGGATGGCGCGGATGCTCTTGGCCATGGCGCTCGTGTCGCCGTCCGCAGCGTCACCGGAGATGGTCACCTGACGGGACTGGTTGTAGCGCGTGATGGTCTGCGGGGACATGACGACGCTGACGTCGGCAATGCTGCCGAGCGGCACGCTGCCGCCGGTCGGTGTGGAGATCGCCATGGAGCGCAGGGCGTCCAGACTCTCCTCCGCGCGGCCGTCGCCGCGCACGACCACGTCGACCTCCTTATTGTCGATGGTGACGGTGGTGGCGGTGGTTCCGGTCAGGCCGGAGCGCACCGCTGCGGCGACGCTGTAGGCGGTCAGGCCGTACTGCGAGCACGCCTGACGGTCCGCGGTCACCTTGACCTGCGGCACCTGCTCGGCGACCGTGGAGGAAACGTCCACCGCGCCGGGGATCGCCGCGATCTGCGCGGTGAGGTCATCCGCGATCATCTTGAGCGTGGTGTAGTCCTCGCCCGTGATGTTGACGCTCACGCCGCTGCCGCCCATCATCGCGCCCATGTCGTAGGCCGAGCAGGTGATCTCGCAGCCGGCGACGTCATAGGTCGCGTCGCGCAGGGCGTTGGCAATGTCGGTCGCGCTGCGGTCACGCTCGCCCTTGTCGGTGAGGTTGAGCACCAGGCTGGCGCTCTGACCGCTATCAGCGGTGTAGTAGTAGCTTGCAAGCTCGGGGATGGTCTCCTCGGCAATGGCGGCGACACGCTCCGCCATCGCCGCCGCCTGCTCGACCTTTGAGCCGATGGGCATGGAGACGGTCACGGTGACCATGCCCTCGTCCATCTCGGGCAGGAGCACCATTTTGGTGTTCAGGCAGGCGGCGAGGAATACCGCGACGAGGGCGACGGACACCAGCACGCCGCGCTTGAGGTGATGCACATAGTAGTCGAGCTTTTTCACATACCAGTCCATGAGCTTCTGCGCGCGGCGTCCGCCCTTCTGCGCCCTTTGCAGGGCGTCAAGATGCACCTTGCTCTCGTCGAGCAGGAAGTAGCACAGCAGCGGCACGAGCGTCACGGCGACAGCGAGCGAGCCGAGAATGAGGAAGGCGATGGTCAGGCAGAAGTCCTTAAAGATCTGACCCGCGATGCCGCCGGTGAGGCCGAGCGGCAGGAACACCGCGACGGTGGTGAGGGTCGAGGCGGTCAGCGAGAGCGTGACCTCCTTCGTGCCCTCGACGCAGCTGGTCATGCGGTCGTGTCCCTCGGACGCCCAGCGGTAGATGTTTTCGAGCACGATGATGGAGTTATCCACGATCATGCCGACGCCCATGGCGATGCCGCCGAGGCTCATCATGTTGAGCGTCAGGTCGCAGACGTACATCAGCACGAACACCGCGAGGATGCACACGGGCATGGAGACCGCGATGGTCATGGTCGCGCCGCCGCGGCGCAGGAACAGCCACACCACGAGCGCCGCAAGCACGACGCCGAGGATGATGCCCTCGAGCGCGGCGTCGACGGCGACGTTGATGTACTCGCTCGCGACGTAGGGGATGGCGTAGTGGATGGAGCCGTCCTTCGCCGCCAGCTCCTCCATCGCCGCGGCCACCGCCTCGGCGGTCTTAACCTCGTTCGCGCCGGAGCGCTTGCTGACCTGTAGGATGATGCCGGGCGTACCGTCCATCGCGGCGATGGCGTCGCGGTCGGAGGTCTCGAAGGCGACGTCGGCGACCTCGCCGAGGCGCACCGTGCCGCCGGTCTGGAGCGGGATGTTGATGTTGGCGACCTCATCGACCGTGGAGAGCTGCGCGTCGGTGGTGACGGAGAGCTTCTGGCTGCCGTTGTAGACCTCGCCGGCGGGATAGAGCAGGTTCTCCGCCTGCAGGATCTGCGTGATGTAGCTGGTGGAGAGGCCGTAGCCCGCGGCGCGCTGCGCGTCGAGCGTCACGGTGATCTGACGCTCCACACCGCCGGAGACGGAGACGGACGCCACGCCGTCGATGCGCTCGAGCGCGGGTGCGACCACATTCTCCGCCTGCTGCTGGAGGGCAGCGAGGTCGTCGCCGAGGAGGCCGACGATGGCGCTCGGCATCATCTCGGACACGTTGATGTTCAGAATGACGGGAGAGCCGCAGCCGTCGGGCAGGCTGAGCGCGTCGAACTTCTCGCGCAGCTTGGTCGCCGCGATGTCCACGTCGGTGTTCTCAACGTACATGATCTGGATGGTCGAGATGCTGTCGGCGCTCGAGGAGGTGACAGAGTCGACGCCGGGCACCGACATGATGGCGGACTCGAGCGGGCGCGTGACGAGCTGCTCGATGTCCTCAGGGCCCGCGCCGTTGTAGTAGCAGTACACATAGGCCGCGGGGTACTCGATGTTCGGCAGCAGCGCCATCTGGAGCTGGGTGGTGTAGACCACGCCGAACACGGCGATCATAATGACCGCGAGCAGCGTTGTGACCTTATGTCTGATGCAGAATTTTGCAATGTTCATGGAGCTTATCCCTCCACGACGCGCACGGCGTCGCCGTCGGAGAGGTACTGCTGGCCCACGGTGACGAGCTGCTCGCCCGCGTCAAGACCGCTCGTGACCTCGGTCATGCCGCTGCCGGTGAGGCCCGTGGTGATGTCGACGCGCTTTGCCGTGTCGTTCTCGACGATAAAGACATACTGCCTGTCGCTGCTCGTGAGGATGGCCTCGCTCGGCACGACGACCGCGCTCTCGCTCACGGCGGTGTGGAAGGTGACGTCGGCAAACATACCGGAGAGCAGGCCCTCGACCTCCGCGGGCACCGTGACGGTGACGGTGTAGAGCTTTGTCACCTGATTGGCGGTCTTTTCGACGGAGCGGATCACGCCCTCAAATTCGGCGTCCGCCGCGCTGACGCGGACCGTGACCGTGTCGCCGATGGCGAGCTTGGGCACCAGCGCCTCGGAGACCATGACGGTGACCTTCATCTGCTCCGCGCCGTCGATGACGGCGACGGCGTAGCTGGGCGAGACCATGCCGCCCTCGCTCGCGGTGAGCGAGGCGAGCACGCCGTCCACCGGCGCGATGACGTTGCCATGGCTGTCGATGTTCTCCATCGCGAGGGCAAGCTGCTCGTAGCTCGACTTCGCGCTCTGCATACTCGCTTCAAGCTGGGCGAGCGTGGAATCGCGCTGCGCCTTGGTGGAGAGGTATTGCAGCTCCATCTGGTCGACCTCCGACTGGGAGGCCGCGCCGATCTCGAAAAGCGCCTTGGTGTCGTTCCAGTTTTTTTCGTACAGGGCGACCTGACGGTCGAGGATGTCCTTCTGGGCGCTGTAGCTCGACGCGGCGCTCGTGTAGCCGATCTCCGCCGCGCGGTACTGCGCGAGCGAGCTTTCCATGTCGAGCGAGCAGATCACGTCGCCCGCCTTGACCGCGTCGCCCGCCTCGACATAAACGGCGGTGCATTTGGCCGTGGCCGTGACGTAGACGCTCGTTTCGCTGCCGGCGGTCACCTGACCGGAGACCGTGTTCTCCGAGGCGATGTCCTGCGCCTCGACCGTCTGCACCTGCACGGCGACACCGGCGGGCGCGGGGACGGTCTCTTCCTTTTTTCAGCCCGCAAGGCTCAGCGCCAGCGCGAGCGCCAGCAGCAGGGAAATCGTTTTCTGTTTCATCGTTTCAGCCCTCCTCAGCCGGCCAGCAGGCCGTAGTCCACGGCCCAGCGATAGTTGTTGTATGCGGTGAACAGGTCGCGCTCCGCGCCGGAGACGGTGTCCTGCGCGGTGTAAAGCTCGTCCTCTGCCGTATGCAGGGCGTTCTCGGAGATCGTGCCCTGCTCGTACCTGAGCTGTGCGGCCGCGAGGTCGCTGCGCTCGCACTCGAGCGAGACCTTCGCCGCATTCAGCGCGCTCGCGTAGCTCTGCACGCTGTCATAGAGCGAGCGGAAGCTCAGCTCGAAGTTCTGCACGGCGGCGTTGTAGGTGTACTGCGCCGCCTGCCACTGGTGCTTGACGGCAATATACTCATAATTGTCCTTGTTGTAGCCGAGATCGCCCGCCTTGTCTTTGTATTCCTCGTCCGCGTCCTCGAGCGTGAGCTTGGCGGCGTAGAGATCATAGCTCGCCGCCTTTGCCTTTTCCAGGTCCTTCTCCACATCCATGGCGGCAAGCTGCTCTGCGGTCACCCCGGGAAGCGCATTGAGCGTGAGCGGCGCGGTCAGCTCCTCCCCGATCATGGCGTTGAGCTGACGACGCAGCTGTGCGACGGCGGCATCAAGCGCCGCTTTTCCGCTCTCCACCTGCGCCTTGCCCGCTTCCGTCTGCTGAAGCGTCATGGCGCTGACCTGACCGAGCTCATAGCGCAGCTTCACTTCCACGATCGTGCGGTCAAGCGCCGCGGTCTGTCTCGTCAGCGCGGCGGACTGCTCCTCCAGTGACAGAAGATTCACATAAAGGGATTCCCCCATCGCCGTAAGAGAATCCTGCATATTTCGCAGCTGGCGGACGAGGTCGGCGTTGTCCTGCTGGAGCTTGCCCTCCTTGATGTCGTCGAAGGTCTTGCGCAGGGCGTCGTAGCGCTGTGTAAGGGTCTCATAGGTGTAGCTCTCGCCCTGTCCCATCTGGATCAGACCCCACTGGGCGGAGGCGATACTGTTGAGGCCGTTGCGCAGGTCCTCGTACATCTTGTCATAGTCCAAGCACTCGATCGCGGCGACATTCTCCTCGAGCGAGAGAAGGGTGTAGTTTCCTGTGCGCATACGCGCGCCGAGGTTTTCAAAGCTCAGCGTGCCTGCCGCGTCCGGCGTGGTCTGCGCGGTCTCCTCCGCGGCGGTTTTCTCTTTGTCCTGTTCATCTGCCAGCGCGCCGACCGCCAGCGCTGAGAGCATGGCGAGGGCGAGCAGCAGAGCCGTCCATCTTTTCTTCATTTGCGGTGTCCTCCTTCGGGTACGGCAGCGCTGCCGTTTTTGATGATCTCAATGCGCCCGCGCATCCGCTCGCGCTCGAGCGCGAAGCTCTCCGGCTTTTTCAGCGTGCGGGCGATGGCGCAGGCAAGCGCTCCCACGAGCAGGGTGAATACGTCGTCCACAAAGCCGTCCTCCTGCGTGCGCAGGAGCGTGGGGTCGATGTGCTCGAGGAGCTTCTGCGGGCAGAGCTCCCCCGCCGCGCGCTCAAAGAAGAGCTGCTGCACGTCCATATTGACATTCAGGCTCAGCAGCGCGAAGGCGCGGGAAAACGCCGGCGTGATGCAGCCGCTCGGGGCGACCATGGCGTCGAGCAGCGCGAGCGGCATGGCAAAAAGGTCTCCGCCCGAGCGCTCGAGCGTATCATGGAACAGATCGAGAAACTGGTCGCGGATCTCGTCGATGAGGGTGAGGAACAGGTCGTTCTTATCCTCGAAATACTGGTAAAAGCTGCCGCGCGGGATGCGCGAGGTCTGCACGATGCGGTTGATGGACGCCTCGGCGTAGGGCACGGCGGTAAATTCGCTCCACGCGCCCTCCAAAATGCGTGCTCGCTTCTCCTCCGGCAGACGGAAAAAGGTATCGGTCGGCATAGGCCCCTCCTGTATGACAATCTGTCGTAAAATGACAATCTGTCATATATTATACGAGCACTTCCCTACTCTGTCAATAGGTCAAATCGTTAAGAAATCATGGATGGTTAAGTATATCTAACCGCATTTCGTCGAAAAGCGCCGTCCGTGGGACGGCGCTTTCGTCTCAGCCGATGCCGCCGAGGAGCGCGCCCGCGATGAGCGCGAGCAGCGCGCAGGCGCAGTAGACGTATTTGCTCAGAGGATAGAACCACGCGCCGATGGGCTTGCCCGCGCCCTTGTTGACCGCGGCAAGGACGAAGTCCTTCCCCGCCACCCAGAAGAACAGGATGCCGGCCAGCAGCGCGCCGAGCGGGCAGATGTAGATGGACACCACATCCATCCAGTCGGAGACGATGGCCTGAATGCACAGCGACACCGCCGTGCCGATCACGGCAATGACTGCGACCGCCGCCACGCGCTTGAAGTGCAGCTTATCCTGCAGCGCCTCGACCGAGACCTCGTAGAGGTTCACAAGCGAGGTGAGCCCCGCGAAGAGCACGCAGAGGAAGAACACCAGCCCGATCACGCGCCCTCCGGGCATCCCGTTGAACACGTTCACGAGGAAAATGAACATCAGTCCCGGGCCGCCGTCGGAAAGGTCCGCGCCGCCTGCCGCCATCGCGGGAATGATGACGAGCGCCGCCAGCAGCGCCGCCAGCGTATCGAACAGCGCCACATTGCGCGCGGCGGAGGGGATCGACTCGTCGTCCGAGAAGTAGGAGCCGTAGATCACCGTGCCGTTTCCCGCCACGGAGAGCGAGAAGAACGCCTGACCGAAGGCGTAGATCCACAGCTTCGGGTCGGCAAGGCCCACGGGGTCGAGGGTAAAGATGTAGCGGTAGCCGTCGCCCGCGCCGGGCAGCGTCGCAATGTAGATGCCCAGTCCCGCAAAGAGAAAGAACAGCACAGGCATCATGACCTTGTTCGCCCGCTCGATGCCGCCGCCCACGCCGAAGGCCATGATGGCGAAGTTGACCGCCAGCGCGATCACCAGCCAGAAATTATTGCCCCAGCCGCAGGCCGTGCCGTTGAAGCGGTCGACGATGACATTCATATTCTGTCCCATGGCAAAGAGTCCGCCGTCGAGCGCCAGCGCAAAATACTTGAAGATCCAGCCCACCACGCAGCTGTAGCCGATGGCGAGCGCCAGCGAGCCGAGCACTGGGATATAGCCGACCGCCTCGCCCGTGCTGCGTCTGCCGCGCAGGGCAGCCGCCTGCCCGAACGCGCCGATGGGGCCGGAGCGGGTGGAGCGGCCAAGCGCCATCTCGCCGATGATGCCGGTCGAGCCGATCAGAAGAACAAAGAGGAAATACGGCAGCAGGAAGGTCATGCCGCCCCACGCGGACACGAGATAGGGAAAGCGCCAGATGTTGCCCATGCCCACTGCGCTGCCGATGCAGGCGAGGATAAAGCCCCAGCGGCTGCGGAATGCGTCGCGCTCCGTCTGCTTGCTCATGGTGTCGTCCTCCAAATTTCACAACTGTCTCTCCGTCAATGGACACAAAGAGATAGTTTAGTCTATCCCTCAAGTGCTGTGTTTGTCAAGGCTTTTCCCCTCCATCCGGATGGAAATGTCGGTTTGGACCGGAACCCAAAAAGAAAAGCACCGCAAAGCGGTGCTTTTCTTTTTGGCGCAGTGGGAGGGATTCGAACCCTCGGACGGCTTTTGGCCGTCACACGATTTCCAGTCGTGCTCGTTATGACCACTTCGATACCACTGCATATCTCAATGCTCAACAGCAAGCATCATTATACCAAAATTGGGCGCGAAGTCAATACCCAATTTTCCCTTTTCCGCAAAAAAGAGACGGAGCGGCGCTCCGTCTCTTTCCTTTTTGTCCTTACTTCAGCTGCTCGAGCGCGGCGAGCTTCAGGCAGCAGCAGAAGACCTCCATCGCCTGCTGCAGCTCCTCCACCGGCGGGAGGGACGGAGCGACGCGGATATTGCTGTCCTTCGGGTCGACGCCGTAGGGGAAGGTCGCACCCGCGCTCGTCATAATGACACCCGCCTCCTTACACAGCGCCAGCGTGCGCTTGGCAAGGCCCGGCAGCGTATTGACGGACACAAAGTAACCGCCCTTGGGGTCGTGCCAGGTGGCCAAATCGAGCGGACCGACCTCGCGCGCGAGCGTCTCGGTCACCGCCTTGAACTTCGGCCCCATGATGGCCGCGTGCTTCTTCATCAGCTCCAGCGTGTGCGCCTTGTCCTTGAGGTACTTCACATGACGCAGCTGATTGATCTTATCGTAGCTGATGATCTGGACGTTGATGAGCTTCTCCATGTACTCCATGTTCGCCTCGCTGCACGCAAAGCACGCCACGCCCGCACCGGGCAGCGTGATCTTGCTGGTGGAGGCAAACTCAAACACCATGTCGGCGTTGCCGTACTTCTCGCACAGGCTCAGGATATCCGGGAAGGGCACGAACTCGCCCTCGAACTCATGGATGCAGTAGGCGTTGTCCCACATGAGCAGGAAGTCGGGAGCCGCAGGCTTCAGCCTGGCGATGCGCTCGATGGTCTCGTCGGAGTAGATGATGCCGTCGGGATTGGAATACTTCGGCACGTTCCACATACCCTTGACCGCCGGGTCCTTGACGAGCTGCTCGACCAGATCCATATTCGGGCCGGTCTCGGTCATAGGAATGGTGATGAGCTCGAAGCCGAAGCTCTCCGTGACCTTGAAGTGGCGGTCATAGCCCGGCGCGGGGCAGAGCCACTTGATATGCTCCTCGCGGCACCACGGTTTTTCGCTGTGCAGCAGACCGTTGGTGTACGCCTTGGCGATGGTGTCGTACATGAGCTGCAGGCTGGCGTTACCGCCGACGAACACCTGCTCCGGCTTGCAGCCGAGGATCTCGGCAAAGAGCGCCTTGGCGCTCGGCAGGCCGGAGAGCTGGCCGTAGTTGCGCACATTCACGTCGCCGTCCACGCAGTCCGCAGGATCGGTCATCACCGAGAGAATATCGGACACCAGATCGAGCTGCTCCTTGCCCGGACGCCCGCGCGCCATGTTGAGCTTCAGGCCCTTGGCCTTCCACGCTTCAAATTCAGCGGACACCTTTTCAAATTCGGCCTTGCGCTGTTCAGCCGTCATTTCCCTGTATTTCATCGGAACGGACCTCCTATTTCAAATGTTGGAGAAATTATAGCATACCCTTTTCCAAAACACAATGTGCAAAAGAAAAAGAGGGCAAAGCCCTCTTTTTCTTTCTTTTGTTCTCTTAGCCGAAGAGCGCCATGAGGACGCCCGCGGCGATCGCAGAGCCGATGACGCCGGCCACGTTCGGGCCCATAGCGTGCATCAGCAGGAAGTTCGCGGGATTCTCCTTCTGGCCCACGACCTGGGAGACACGCGCCGCCATCGGGACGGCGGAAACGCCGGCGGAACCGATCAGCGGGTTGATCTTCTCCTTCAGGAACAGGTTCATGAGCTTGGCGAGCAGAACGCCGCCCGCGGTGCCGAAGCCGAACGCCACGACGCCCATCGCCATGATCTCAATGGTCTGGAGGGACAGGAAGGTGGTGGCCGTCGCCGTCGCGCCGACGGTGAAGCCGAGGAAGATGGTGACGATGTTCATCAGCTCGTTGCCGGCGGTCTTGGTCAGACGCTCAACCACACCGGACTCCTTGAAGAGGTTGCCGAGCATGAGGCAGGCGATCAGAGGAGCGGCGGAGGGAACGAGCAGCGCCACGAACACGGTGATCATGATGGGGAAGATGATCTTCTCCTTCTTGCTGACCTGACGCAGCGGCTTCATCACGATCTTGCGCTCCTCCTTGGTGGTCAGAGCCTTCATGATGGGCGGCTGAATGACCGGAACGAGCGCCATGTAGGAATACGCCGCAACGGCGATGGGGCCGAGCAGATGGGGAGCGAGACGGGTCGTGACGAAGATCGCCGTCGGGCCGTCCGCGCCGCCGATGATACCGATGGAGGAGGATTCCTGCGAGGTGAAGCCGAGGAGCTGGGTGCCCACATAGGTCATGAAGATACCGAGCTGGGCAGCCGCACCGAGCAGCAGGGACTTGGGGTTGGCGATCAGGGGACCGAAGTCGGTCATGGAGCCGACGCCCATGAAGATCAGGCAGGGATAGATGCCGAGCTTGACGCCGAGGTAGAGGACGTCGAGCAGGCCGAGGTTGACCGTCGGGCCGGCAAGCTCCATGCCGTACACCGCGGCAGCCTGTTCGGCCTGTGCGACCGCCTGTGCCTGCGCGGTGAACTCGCTGATGGTGCCGCCGGCAGCAGCCATGACCTCACTGGCGACCTGCTGGATCGTATCCGCTCCGAAGGCCTCCTGCGCGCTGGCGAGCAGCTGCTGGAAGTACGGAGCAAGCACAGCGTCCGAAACGCCGGACTCGCTCATCTCCGCAATGAAGGAGGCCGTGACGGGCGTGCCGCCGAAAAGATCCCAATGGACGTGACCGCCGGCAAACAGGATCTCATGGAACATATCCGCGCCGGGCAGGTTGGTACACAGCATACCGAAGGAAATGGGCAGGAGCAGCAGCGGCTCAAAGCCCTTCACAATGGCCAGATACATGAGGATAAAGGAAATGGCGATCATGATGAGGCATTTCCCGTTACCGTCCTGACCAAACATATAGAAGCCGGTCTGCTGCAGGAAATTGATAATAGCAGGCATTTATTTCTGGTTTCCTTTCACAGTTTATTTCAGGGGTGTGCGGAAATGTCTCAGCCGATGACGCACAGAACGTCGCCGGGGTTGACGGCAGCGCCCTTGGAAACCGCGACGGAGGAAACGGTGCCGTCGCAGGGAGCAAAGATCTCGTTCTCCATCTTCATGGCCTCGAGGATGAAGAGGATGTCGCCGGACTTGACCGCCTGACCGGCCGCGACCTTCACGTCGAGGATGGTGCCGGGCATCGGGCTGGAAACGGTCTCACCGGAGCCGGAAGCGGCGGGAGCGGCCTTGGGGGCAGCGGGAGCCGCGGCAGGAGCGGGAGCGGCGACGGGAGCGGCAGCGCGGGCCACGGGGGCGGAAGCGGTGCGGGCGACGGGGGCGGAGGCCATGCGGCCGCCGGAGACGGACTCGACGGTAACTTCGTAGGCGGTGCCGTTAACGGTGACAGTGTACTGCTTAGTCATGATGTTTTCTCTCCTAAAATAATCAAATTTTGTTGATGCTGGTGATCTGCATACGGGAGGCGCTGGGGCCGAGGTCCTCGGTGACCGCCGCGATGACGGCTGCAAGGATCTCCTGCTCCTTGGCGGTGTTGACCGCGGGAGCGGCGGGAGCGGCAGCCTTGGGGGCCGCAGCAGGCGCGGGGGCGGCGGGCTTGGCATTGCTCTTGAGGACCGATCCCATGATCGTCGTGAGGACGATAATGCAGATCAGACCGAAGAACACCGTGCCGATGCCCATCAGGGTGACGAAAAGCGGGCTGTACATAGATTCTCCTTATCCCTTTCGTTAGAGTGGATTATAGCAAATCGCCGTTGAGCTTTGCAACAGCGGTCCTGCAATTTTTACGCCGTCTGAACAGCCGGCGCGGCGCGGGGAGAGCTTCTCCCTCTCTCCCCGCCGCCGTCGGGATACCTTACTGAACGGACAGAACGTCGGCGAACGCCTGAATGGCGGTCGCGGCCTGACCGAAGTCGCGCATCTGCTGGTCCACACCGAGCTTGATGAAGGGGATGCCGGCGGCGTCGAGCGCCTTCTTGAGGTACGGGAACTCCATCTCCTCGGGGTCGCAGAACTGCTGCATGAAGAGCACCAGACCCTGCGCGCCGGACTCCTTGACGAGGTTCGCCACGAACTCGCCGCGGCGGTTCTTGCTGGACTGCGGATCGTAGAGCAGCACGTCGTAGTCGGTGTTGGTGAACTGCTCGACGAGGGCCATCATGGGATCGCCCTCCTCGCTCGCGTCGGTGCGGAAGGCGCGGGACTCATGGGCAACATCGTCCGCCGCGATGGCAACGTTGTTGTCCTTGAAGACCTTGAGCAGGACGGGATTGTCGCAGATGATGCCGGAGGTGACGACCTTCACGCCGTTCCACTTCGCCGCGGGCAGCGCCTTGAGCTCGGCGTTGAGGGCGTTGAGCTTCTCGGTGTACTCGGCCTTATCCATGAACCACGCAGCCTTGAGGACGGCGGAGCGCATGATGGGGTCGATGACGTCGCAGTGGTCGCTGGCGAGCTTGACGAACTCGCGGCGGGCGGCGCGGGACTTGTTGTAGACCTTGATGGCCGCGGCGATGTCCTCGCTCTTGATCTCGTGACCGGCGATCTTCTCCAGCTCGCCCTTGACATGGTCATACTGATCCATGCAGAACTGCTTGCCGAAGTCGGCGAAGCGATTCTGGGGATGGGCGAGGAAGATGCAGGGCAGCTTCTCGCTCATGGCGACGCGGATGTTCTGGCTCATGGGACGCAGCGTATCACAGATGGTCGGGGTGATGACGCCGTCGAGCAGGTCCATCGTGCCGTCGAGCAGCATCTCGAGGTCGAGCTGGGCGATGGTGCAGTAGAAGGTCGCGCAGTATTCCTTGGCGCGCTGGATGGTCTTGCTGTTGCTGCCCCACATGCCGAACGGCATCATGCCGGCGGCATAGACCAGCTCCTCGGGGGCGTAGTAGGGCATCACACCGATGCACTTCTTGCCGGCGTCCTTATAGGCCTTGAGCTGGCCCTTGGGGTTCGCGGCGACGGCGGAAAATTCCTTCACGATAGCTTCGATACTCATTTTTTCACGCCCTCCTTAGTCTTTCTTGTTGGCTTCCATGGCTTCGACAAGGCCCTGCACGCGGGTGGCGTACTGCGCTTCGTTGAAGTTGCGCGGGTCGGCCTGGTCGCCGTCGAAGCCGGCGCACGGCACGCCGAGGTCCTTGGTGAAGCGGCGCTGCATCTCGGCCATATAACCGGACCACGGCTTGCAGGAGCGGTTGTAGTGGACGAGCACGCCGTCGACCTTATTGTCGCGGCAGATGCCCTCACGCCACGCAACGCCCTGCTCGATGCAGACGGAGTTGGGCGCCTTGTAGTAGGCTCGGGCCATCTCGTCCATGTTGTTGTAGACGAAGCCGAAGGCGGGCGCGTACACAACGGCGGTGACGTTCACGCCGTTTTCCTTGAGGGGCTTGAAGAGGTTCGGGAGCTTCGGCCAGCAGGGGATGCCCTCGAACATGACGCGGTACTTCT
>ERZ1504996.445-NODE-445-length-13293-cov-4.867276_pt1 | contig 13293 bp, 10 predicted proteins | sample MGYA00572424_ERZ1504996 | MGnify/ENA primary metagenome ERZ1504996 (study PRJEB39906, sample SAMEA3182051) | gut metagenome | biome: human; feature: gut; material: Stool; isolation source: human stools | place: Canada | collected 2012-03-07 ...
ACACAATGGTTCGGGTCGTCATCCGGGAGATCGCCCCCCCGGTCTTCACCACAAGCCATAAAAAGCCAACAGAGGCAAAGACCAGCGGCGACCGCCGTCAATCGGTTATATATGGTATAGCGTCTCATCATTAGCGATATTTAATAAATCTCTGTTTACAATATGCCATCGTTGATACGAATCACCCAATCCTTCACCTGTATCTTGAAGCAGGCGTACCCCACGATCGTAGGGTCTTCCGGATCGGGACCATCGGGATTATCCGGGTTATCAGGATTGTCAGGATTATCAGGATTGTCAGGTCCCGAAGGATCCGGAGGCGTAGGCTTATCCGGACAATCGGGGCATACCTTCGGTGTAAGGAAGAAGATGATAGAATACTCGTCCTGCCGGTCCAGATACTCCTGCGGGGAGATACGGTGCCCCTCCATCTTGGTGAGAAGGAGGTAATCGTTGAGGTTCACGTTCAGCACATCCTTCTCCCATCCGTGATGACGGATGATGAGGCGGTAGTTACGGCCCGCCATCAGGCGCATGGTGTTCATCTCGGCCACGGCCACGTATTGCCCGCCTACGGTAGCGCCGGGGGTCGGGTCGGCTCCCAACTCCACGTTCTCCGTATAATAAGGCAGGTAGTGGATGGTGGGATCTTGCAGCAGGGAATTGTCGTAATCCATATACCCGTTGTCGGCCACGATCCGGAAGGAGAAGTTGTTCACGTCCATGTCCTCACCCATCACGTTTTGCAGCACGACCCGCAGCTTGTTGGTATTCTTGGCGAGTGAGATGGTGTCGGCCTCGGGCATGTCGCGCGTCACGGTGAAGGTATCGAGGCTATGCCAAAGCGGGTGCAGTTCGTTGGGTTGTGTCGTATCGTCCTCACGCAAGGTACGTACCTTGACGCCTTGCGCCCTCTCGACAGCCTGCGACGTCTCGGCAGGGTCGTTCCATGCGTAACTGCCCTTGTCCAGCCCGGCCCAAGTGACTACCTGATAGGTACCCGGCTCCATGTCGAAGGCGATGGAGTTCCGCTCGTCCAGCTCGCTCTTCTCGATCCGCCGCTGGAAAAGGAAGTTCCCTTCTTGGTCGCAGACGAAGAGCGTAACGAAGTCTACCTCATGCTGGAAAGCGTCGGCGAATTTCATATTATAGTCGTACTTGAAATACAGGCGGAACTCGCAAAGCGGCAGCGAGTCGTCGTGTATCCAATCGCAAGCGTATAGCTCCACGGACAAGGCGGCTATGCCAATCAACTGTTTGCAGGTATGAAATAAACGGTTCATAATCATTTTATTAAGATACACAGTAATCCTCCGCCCGTACTACCGGAGATGGAGGTAAACCATGATGCCCATTATAAGGTTTTTATGATGGGCATCGTAAGGTTGCTTGGATGGGCAGCATAAAGTGCTTACAATGCCCATCGTAAGAATCCCCCGAAGGGTAAAGTTATAGGATAATGTCTTTGTTCGTACGTTTTACCCAATCCTTCACGTAGATAGTCACGTCGATAGTGACATCATCACTCTCATCCGGCGTACCGGGATCATCCTTACCCGGGGTATAAGGTAACGGATCGCCCAAGCCACGAATACCTTTCACATACAACTGGTACACGTTATTGCGTACGATACAGAATTCCATCACGCCCATCAGACCATCGTTTCCGTTATCGTTATGACGGATCCAAAACTTGTGATAGCTTCTTCCGCTTTTGTATAGGGAAACATTATAGTATTGGTATAAATTGCCGATCTGCTCTGAGCTGAATTGAGATACAGGGGTAATATTAGAAGGAAGATGCGAAGCTTGTCTCCTAAAAGCCGCATAAGTCAATTTCTGTTTAAGATCCTCATCAAGAGTTGCTTTACCAGTCAAAATCCCATCCAAATATTCCTTAAACGCGCTTTCTAATCCATTTTGAGAAGACATATCTTGAACCGCCTTCTTCACAGCATTGACATCCGCAGTTATATCGTCCCAACCATCCATAAAGCCTTTCAATAAATTTTTCTTGTCGTTTTCCAAATTGAACGCACGGGCGGCAACGCTCTTCACATCTTTATAAACAAGACGTGACACAGAACCATTACTATTATAATGAGCCGCGGAAAGAAACGTTTTATCACCATTAGGCAAATTCACAGACTTGATCTCCCCATTTTCATAGGAACTCACCTTAAAGTCGTTACTCGGAGTAAATTCAGACTCGAAGATTACACCAGTAGTATAGCCATGTACCTGCGAGTTCAGATCCAACGTATTTTCCTTGGTATAAACAACCGGGTAATATGTCCGACTATCACCACTTACTTCCTGTGTATAGCTTAATCCAGAAGTAGGCATAGACACCATCTTATCCAAGTTATTCAAATCAGTTGAATTGCTCGGATTAAAATAATTAACATATGAATCTTTAAATTGATCCCAAGAAGAACTTTCCCCTTCCGGCAATTTCTTTTCCCGGATCTTCGGATCTAACACATAATTGTACGATCCGGCACCAGTGTCATTATTCCTCCATATCCATTTCTCATCACCTAAATATCGAACAGGATCGTTGGTACCATCTGCCGGCAATACCGCATTAGCACCATAGTTATACTGTACCGTAGGAGAAACTTGCTTAAAAAGATAACTCTCGCCCTTCCACTGATTCACTACCTTATACCTCTTCAACGTGAACGTACCCTTATTCTTTACAGGAGAAGTTCCCGGTATATTAGTCAGATCTAAATTCGAGGAGTATGCCAAATCAATACGAGCGGCTAAACGTTCTACGAACACCGTTGTCTGAGCCGGATTTGTCTCATCCATATTCGCAGCAGAAAGTTCAACGATAGAACTGCCGTTAGAAGGAATAGCACCACTTATCATCTTATGTGTAGACATTACAAAATGATGGTACTCCGCCATATTACTAGCAGGAGTCCACAATGCCCTATCGTTTGCGGCAACTCTATCGCGCAAGTCTGCCAACGTACTAATACCGGTCAACCTTCCTCCCGCATTAATAACGGCAAATACCTGATAATTGCTCTTATCTTGTGTCAGAGGATTCTTCATGGTTACTTTCATCGTAACCTTTCCGTCACCATGACCAGGCTCAGTTCCACCTAAACTCGCATCAATACCTTCCAGATTCGAATAATAACCTTGGCCTGCGATCTGTATACTACTACCATTGTCAGTATTTAGTAACTCTAGCTGATTGCCATCCCCCAAAGACTCTTCATCTGTTGGCACCAAGAATATATTAACATCATATACCATACCCTCCTTAGAGCCGGAAAGCTCACCTAGAGAACCATTACCATCTTCGCCCCAACCGGCTCCCCCCGAATTAGGATTAGAAGGAGTAGGATCTGCTTTCGTTAGCGTTCCTTGCGAAACCGTAGAGACGTTCACCGTCATATAGACCTTCTCGCCATCCTCTTCCGCCCCGGTGTTATTTTTTCCGTTGTCGAGATCATCGGAACAACCGGCCGCCAATAAAAGTGCCGTTGCCATCGCTACGTACCATTTTTTCTTTTTCATAATATTAAAATTTTTGTCTGTTATCTTATCCTATTTTTACTCTTGCCGTTTCTCTGCGATCTGCCTCAAGTTCTCCTCCACCTGCGAGGCTACGGAAGGATCACCGGACAGCTTGCCCAGCAGGGCCTCCGCCTCGTCCAAGCGGTTCTCCAGCATGGCGATGGCCGCCTCCGCCAAGGTACGCTCCGCAGAATCGGAAGTCTTCGCCAAATAACGGCGGGCCGATTCCAAGCGACCCGCGTCGATCGCCGTAAGGGCGGCGTTCAGATTCGACACCGGATCCTCCGGATACATACGCACGGCAATCTCGAAGACCTCGCGGTAAGCGTCGCTACCCGGTTCCATCGTCTGCGCCACCTGAAACATCTCGTTTAGACTCAACTGCCTGGGGTCCGAATAGATCAACTCACGGGCCTCCTCTACCGTAAACGAACGGATCGTGTAGCGCACCGCGTAATCCGAATGGCGCAAGGCGGGATAAATATCACGCAAGAGTACCCGATACGAGGCCCCCCCGTTCAACGCCTTCAGCTTCGCCTCGCGGCGGTCGTAATCCTTCGGCTCGTCCGTGCGGATGATGGCCAGCAACTCCTCCTTGTCTGCGAGCGAGGAGTTCTCCACCCGTTTCTCCAATCCGGCCCAGTCCTCCGGCTCGAAATCCACCGTGAAACGGGCCTGCTCGAAGTGGTAAAGGCCTTTCACGTATTCGATCAACGCCTTGGCGCGATGCTCGGCCAAATAAGTGTTATGCTTATAGGTACCTTCCGGCGATGCGAAACCCTTGATATAGACCTCCGTGATGGTAGCGTAAGGATCCTCCTTCACTGACGACACGGTCTCAAGGATCTTGCGCAGCTCCGAGGGATTGTCGCGATACTCAGGATATATCTCCGTGCGGTTTACCGGGAAGTCGAGGAAGGCGCTTCCTTCCTTCACACGCTCTTTCACACGCTCCGCCTCCGGCGTGACGTAGGCCAAAAGCGGCCGCAATACCACAGGCTCCGCGATTCGGATCGGGAAAAGCGGCGACTTGTCATTACTCAACGCCTCCCAACCGCAACCGCAAAAATCGGCTACCAGCGACACCTCCGAACGCTCCATCCACTTGGCGAAAGGAATGGAGGCATGGTAATCGAACGTCTGCTCCTTCCCATTGTGACGGCGTAAGACAAACTCCCCGTTCGCCGCCGCGTCGCGCCCGGACCGGTCGTACTGGATCTGGCGGTTACGCCCGTTCACGATCACGGGAGGCAAAGCCCTTACGCTATCGCCCCGCTCGATCAGCGGCGTACAGACCAAACTCCGGTTGGCCGATAGCGACAACTCATCCAGCGCTAGTTTCATATCAATTATCAAGCGATCGCCCACATGCTCCACCAACCGCTCCTTCACGACGATGGCGGTAGCCGTCTGCTGCGCCTGTACGGGAATCGTAGTACCCACACAACCGGCCAAACAGGCGATCCCAAGTATCATCCATCCTTGTAGATTCTTCATTTTTCAGTCCTCCATCGATTTAAAATTGGTAAATCAGATTGATCGCCGCCTGCGTAGGCCCGAAGTAATGCTTCTTGATCCCTTCTTGCTTGCGACCGCAATTCGCACAGGGATACTTGTCCGACTTCAAGTACAGATAGCCCACGCCCACCGTGGCCTCCAAGTTCCAATGGCGAGACAGCAGCCACGAGTATCCATAACTGATACCGGCTCCCGCGCCCCATCCCTGGTGACGCTCGCCCTCTGTACCCAGCCATTTGATATCGGCTACATTATATAATAGGTACGGAGTATGCACGCCGAGGAAATGGCCGTTAAACGTCTCGCAAAACCAATACCTCAACTCCGGGTGCAGACGCAAATGCTTCAGTGAACGGCCATAACTCCCATCATCGTTCTTGCCGCTGAACGGATTCAAGCCTGCCTCCAACTCAAGCGTCCAATGACGGGCGAGATAAACTTCAGCCCCCAAATTAAACGTGGCAGTAGCCCAATAAGGAATATTACTCTTGATCCCAATCATGGAGCCTTTCCCTTCGGCCGGTACCCCCTGCGCTCTCGAAAGAAACGGGACTGCCAACAAGAATAGCATGAAAATCGTCTTCTTCATTCTTTCTTATTCATTATGGTTGTTAATCTTATATCTTCTCACCCTTCTGCCCCCTCAAGACCCAACTTCCTAAAATCAACTAACGGCAAGAATGGCCCGTGGACTTATTTATGGAATAAGGTTTAGCGTTTCAAAAACGTCAGCGGAGAATAAACGTTAAACAACATTTTATTGTCGTTTATATAGTATATCAATAGACCACACGGAACGTTTCAGAAAAACATGTACATGTTTTCCTGAAAAGACGTACATGTTTTTTGGAAAACACGTACATGAAATCCAATAAATATTATGGTGTTTCTATACAGCTGCCAATCAATGGCTTACATATAGGCCTATCCAAACGAGCTTATTGTATTATTTGTTTTTGATATTCAGGAGGAATTTGTAGAGTATAGAAATTCCTCTTTAGTTGAGAGAGTGAATCAATAAAGGTGAATATGGTTCATTTTAAAGACATAGCTTCCCCTAAATTCCTTATTTGGTGAAAAGAACTTGACAATTTTAATGCAGAAAAGTTGTGATAATAAAATATTTATTATGTATTTTTGTGAACTAATAGGGAGAAAGTTACTATTTTAACGCTAAAACTCCTTATTCCATAAATAAGTTCACAAACCATCCATCCTTTTCTCTAAAATCCGATTTACAGAGCCTATCACCTTCATGTTCGCATGAGCCAAACGTGATATATCCAATTCTTCCAGATAAAAACGAGTCGTTTTCTCCGACGAGTGCCCCAACGCCTGGCTGATCAAGGCCATCGGCATATCGCAACGTAAAGCTTCTGATGCCCAGCTATGGCGAACAACATACGACGTAAACGGATTCGGTAACCGTAAAGTTTGCCCAATCCGTTTCAGCCGGGCATTATGCTGAGCCAAGCTACGCTTATACCTCAAATGGTCCGGATTCCCGGGCGGAAGAATCGGGAACAAATACGACGATCCGGTCGCTCGCTGCCGATCCGCATATTTCCGGATCAATTGCAACATACTACTGGTTATCTCCAACCGGATCATACGTCCTGTCTTATGACGGTGATATACCAACTCATTCCCCCGGATATTCTGCCTCGTCAAGTACGCTATATCCACAAAAGGCATCCCGCAAGCCATAAAACTGAATAGGGAAAGATCTATCGATAATTCCACTTGCGGGTCATCCGCCACCTTGATCTGAGCGATTTGCTGGAACAAAGATGCGGGAATCGCACGCCTCGCCGTCATCGCACGCCGGAGTTTCAAATTCTCAAACGGATAATATGACGCAGGAACCAACGACTCTTGGCAAGCCATATTATAAAGCGCCCGCAAACTACTGATATACGTATTTACCGTATTAGTAGCTAATCCTTTTCCCTGAAGATACGTGATGAAATCTATCACCAACGCACGATTCAAATCGGCCAAACAGAACCCCGGGTTCTTCACGAATCTTAAAAAATGCCTTACGGCCACCTCATACAACTCAGCTGTCCCTTCTTTCTTTAACTGCCGTTTCATGTCTCTTCGTTTTCCCATATAATCCATCAATGAGATTGCTAACTTTTTCTTACGTCCTCGTTTCATACTCCTTTCACTAAATTATTTATACTTTACACGAACAAATTAATTCAAATTATTACTTTTGCTCCCGAAAATAAGAAAATAGGTAACAATTAAAAGCATAAAAGCAACAATAAATAATATGGCAAACAATCGAGTCACATTCGGTAGTAAATTGGGCGTAGTACTAGCTACCGTAGGATGCGCCGTCGGATTGGGAAGCGTATGGCGCTTCCCGTATATGCTGGGAGCGAACGGAGGTGCGGCCTTCCTACTGGTCTACATACTTTTCATGATATTCTTGGGCATTCCGGTGATGGTAACCGAGTTTTTCATTGGCCGGTATTCCCGTAGTAATACGGTGGGTTCTTTCAGGAAGATGGCTCCCGGAACAAAATGGTGCTGGATCGGGTACAACGGGATCTTGGCCGCATTTTTGATATTAAGTTATTACTCGGTTGTCTCCGGTTGGACGCTTGAATATGTTTGGCAAACGCTAAGTGGCCGTTTGTATGGACAGCCGGATATAGACTATACGGCCGATTTTCAGGATTTCGCCTCCAATGTCTTCCGTCCGATCTTTTGGATGGGCACTTTTATCGGGTTAACTCACTTCGTGATTGTCTCGGGTGTAGAAAAAGGTATCGAACGGGCCTCTAAGATCATGATGCCGCTTTTATTCTTGATCTTGCTGATCATGTGCGTACGTTCCGTGACCTTACCGAACGCTGAGGCCGGATTGCTTTTCCTTTTCAAGCCAGACTTTAGCAAATTGACTTCCTCAGTGGTCTTGAGCGCACTAGGACAGGCTTTCTTCTCTTTGAGTTTGGGTATGGGCTGCCTGATCACTTACTCCTCTTACTTCGGGAAAGATACGAATATGCAGGCCACCGCTTGGCAGGTGACAATCATTAATACGCTTGTCGCCGTATTGGCAGGTATCATGATATTCCCGGCGGTATTCAGTTTCGGCATCACCCCTTCCGCTGGTGCGGAACTCGTGTTTATCACGTTACCGAACGTATTTGGGCAATTACCGCTGAGTGGCTTGTGGTCCTGTATTTTTTATATCTTGCTAGCGATGGCAGCACTGACTTCCACGATCTCTTTACATGAGGTAGCTACGGCCTACGTTCTTGAGGAGTTCCACATGACACGCAAGAAAGCGGCTTTGATCGTTTCCTTAGGGGTATTTTTCTTAGGTATTTTCAGTTCTCTCTCATTCGGGGTGATGAAAGGATTCACGGTTGGAGGCTTGGCCTTTTTCGACGCGCTGGATTACTTGACCGCCAAGATCATGCTACCGCTGGGAGGTATGCTCACTTGTATTTTCGTAGGTACACGTGTCGATAAAAAAGTATTGAAAGCCGAGTTGACCAATGAGGGGACTCTTAAGTTCCGTCTTTTCGGCGCTTACGTATTCTTTATGAAATACGTGGCCCCAATCGCCATCGGTATCGTATTCTTGAACGAATTAGGTATCTTGAAATGGATCACCGGTAAATAATACCGAGAATTCCTTGTCAATAGAAACGGAACTTCTACCTTTGTCGGTGGAAGTTCCACAAATCAAAACATAAGACTATGAAATGGCATGATTTACTTTATTTCTCCAAGGGGGAAAGGCAGGCTCTTACCCTACTCCTTTCCTTAATAGCGATGGCATGGATCGCAATTATCGGGACGGATTTCTACCGTTCCCAATTTCAAACAGTTCCATTGGTAAACACCGGAATCAAACAAGATTCCTCACAGATCTATTCGAATAAAACACCTTCAAATTCCATTCGGAAAGAAAAAGAATCCCATTCGAACGAAACTAAAATCCCTTCCGAAGGGAAATCCAAACGCATCCGAAGGGAATCAAAGCCCCATTTTCCCTCTTATCCCAAAGCAGAAAAATGGCCGCAAGGAACGGTTGTCGAATTAAACTCGGCTGATACCACCGCCCTTAAAATGGTTCCGGGAATTGGTAGCGTTTTTGCCAAGCGGATCATTAAATACAGGGACTTATTAGGAGGATTTTATTCCGTAGAACAACTAGGAGAAGTATATGGTATTGACGAGGATCGTTATGAAGCGATGAAATCGTGGTTTTCCGTGGACCCGTCAGTTATTAGTCATCTATTTGTCAACCAACTGTCAGCTAAAAAACTAGCCAGTCACCCATATGTCAGTTATAAACAAGCTAGGATCATCGAAAAAATGATCCGGAAAAAAGGGTAATTACAAGGTTGGGAGGATTTATCCCTATTGGAAGAGTTTCCGGAGCACGAACAACAACGATTACGATATTATCTTTCATTCCATTGATATTTTCACTATGTTTGTAACAAAACATATTCTGTATGATCTATCTGAAGCAAGTAAAATTACTGGACCCGGACTTGGTAGCCGGCGATCCCGAGGAGCTAAAGTATCCTTATAAAGCTCCGGCAGTACGTTTCACGGAATCATTCATTTTCCGCAAGCCGGTCACTTTCCTTGTCGGGGAGAACGGGGCGGGAAAATCCACCCTGCTGGAAGCGATGATGAGTAAATATGAGGAAAGGGATGAGGAAGAACCGGGTATGCTATATGACGGAACCGAGGCATACAAGATTTACGCCAATGTCTTACCCGAGCATATTAAACTGATCGAGACCCAAAAACCGGAAAAGCATTTCTTCTTCCGGGCAGAATCCTTTTTTAACCATGCGGCCGAATTGGATAGGCAAGCCCAACTGGAATTACGTAAGTACAGCCGGATCTACGCCTAGAAAGCTTACGGTGGCAGGAGTTTATTGGAGCAATCGCACGGCGAGAGCTTTCTCTGCGCTTTTCTGAGTTATGCCAGCCGCAATACATTATTTATATTAGACGAACCGGAAGCCGCACTCTCCCCACAACGGCAGCTGGCCCTTTTAGTGCGTATCCACGAACTGGTGAATAACGGTTGCCAACTGATTATCTCCACGCATTCCCCGATCCTGATGGCTTATCCGAACGCGGACATTTACGCCATCGATGATACCGGAGCGCATGTCACCCCGTATGAGGAAACCGAGCATTACCAACTCACTAAATATTTCCTCACGCATACGGAGCAAATGATGAAAGAACTGCTTGGGTGATATTATTTCTCCCAAGCATTCAAGATCTCGGCAATGTAAACGATATGCGCATTACCGTTCTTCTCATCATACCAACGAGGGAAAACGGTAGGATCTAAAAACTTGGCCTCCTCGATCTCGGACTTATAGACCACTTTGCATTCCAACGTAAGGCGAGCTTCCTCGAATACCGGGTTGCCGGCCTCCGTAAAGAGCGGCGTCAACCCCGTAGCGGCCACTTTATCAATCTCCCGGCCGGATTTAGAGCCACAAATGCTATGGGCTTTCCGGTGCTCCGGTCCTAGGAAAGTAATCGTGAACTCATTTTTAGCGTCGATAAACTCACGGGTATAACGCTCCGAACGAATAAAAGCAAACACCACCGGACGGTTCCATAACACTCCCACGCCGCCCCAACTGGCAGTCATCATATTAAACTTCTCCTTATCACCGGCACTTACCAGCATCCACTCCTTACCAATCAACTCGATAAAGTTGTCTTTGATCTCATTCGGATTAATCGCTTTCATATCTCATTTTATTTTTCCTCAAAGATATAAAATATTCCCTTACTTACCGGTACTCATCACACCGGAATCATTATCAGCGTTATTCACCTTCTTCTGGCCGGCGCTGAACTTACGGCCGAAGGAGAAATTATAGGAGATCGTCGCGATGAATAAGCGAGAACTTTCCTTGATATAATTTGAACGGCGGAAAGAGGCGTATTGGTTCCAGTTCTCCGTCTCCTGCTTATAATTATCCGTAAACGGATTGATGACACGCAGGCCAACCATCAAGTCCTTATGCCGATAACCGAGTTGAATTCCTTGGATATTCTCACCCCCACTCATCGTCTCGCCCTTAAACCAGTTCCAATTTGTCATTACCATATACCAAAGCGACCATTTCTTCCATGTAGCGGAAACATTCGCCTCGCACCACCAGTTCGTATATCGATGCGTGTAGGTATTACCGTTACTCATATAATGGTTCATACCACCATTGACAGAAAATTGCAAGATGTCCTTGATCGGACCGACCCGCAAGTTGACGGAAGCGACAACCCGTTGCCAGTTTTTCTGATTATCCCAAGTCTGGATGATCTTATTTCCTTCCAGATATTTCTCGTCCATGATAGCGTCCGGCTGATACTCATAAGCGCCCAAGGCATTCACGTAAAACAGACCTTTGCGAAACTCGTAATTCAATTCCGTATAATAACTCATATAAGACTTCAAGTTAGGATTACCCCGCTGTATTTGCAAGGAATCGATCACTTGGTCGATAGCGCTCAACTCACCCAAAGAAGGAGTCACATTCCCCATCGTTGATTTCAAACGGATGGAAGATTCACCGGGCAAAGCATAAAACAAGGTCAACCGGGGACTCACCGTATAACGTTCATAATCCGCATCCTCACCCCGTTGGCTATAAGACGATCGATTCACGGTCACACCCAACGAGTAATCCAGTTTTTTCACCTTTCCCTTGAATTCCGCATATACGGAACTCTCCATCTGTTCCATATGTGTCTTATAGTTATGCCCATTGATATAACTGTTATCCGAGAAAGATTGGTTATGGCGTAAACCGCCGCTCAACCGATTACCATTCGTTAATTTCTTCTCATAGATAGCCTCGCCGATAATCGAGTATTTATCACCATCCACCACATTATTTACATCAGTCAACAATTGTTCATGTTTACTCTCTTGATAGATACGGGTCGATTTCGTTTGGTTATAAGTCCCTACCACGTTAAACACCAAGGTCTGGTTATGCTTCAAATCCCGTTGGTAATATAAATCCAGCGCAGGAGCTTGATAGGCTGATCCCGATAGATCGATCATATCCACTTTATCCTCCGGATTCGCCTTATTCATCAAGACTCCTTGATAATCCCAATGCGGTTGATGATTATTCCGGTAGCGGAACGTGGCGTTAAACATATACTTATCCGGCTTTTGATAGCTATAGTTCACATTCAGGTTATGCATGAACAAACGAGCGCGCGAAGGTTCGCCTATTTCCACACGGTTCAAGGTCGTTCCATTCGCTAAATGGAACTCTTCCTCGTTATTCCGTTTCATTCCATAGAAATCACGAGGACCGATCCGATAAGAAGCGCCCCATTCCGAGTTCTTATGATTGATCTTTCCCCAAGCATTATGTTCACCCCACATGGAATTGATACCTTGCGCCATGTCCAGACCAAAACTACCTCCCGTATCCGGCCGGCGAACAATATAATCCAGCACGATATCGGCATTGCCGTAACGTAAGCCCGGGTTATCATGATATTCTATACGGATGATATCCGAGGGATTCAAGGCCTTGATCTCATCCTGTTCCACCTTCACGCCATTGATACGCACTTGGACTACCCCATTTCCCGTGGCCTTGATCTCGTTGTTCAACAAATCCACCTGCACTCTCGGTAGCATCATCTGCTGCAACAAATCCATACCGTTTCCCGAAGCCTTCATCTGGCGATCCGATGGGAAGACCACTTTTTTATCGGCATGGCTCGTCTGGGCAGAGGCGCTAACCGTCACCCCGTCTAAGGATACCGCATCATCATTTAAGGATATTTCTCCCAAAGAAATATTCTTGGACAAGCCTTCCAAGGAAATATACTCCGTCTTAAAGCCTAGACTAGAGACAGATAGAATATAACTCCCTTTTTTAATCTTATTTAATAAAAAATGCCCCTTCATATCCGTAGTCGTACCCGCTACAAAAGAAGAGTCCATTGTTTGCAATACCACATTTGCAAATTCCAAGATTTCTTTGTTGCGAGCGTCCCGCACCATTCCCTTTATCTCCAAGTTCTGAGCAAAAGCTCCCTGTACCATACCGCCTAGCAGTATGATCCAAATCATCATCCGTTTCATTTTTATCGTATTTTTTCCGAATATAGCAGGGTGGCCTTTCCCGCTTATCATTTGTTTCTAACTATCAGACGACAGCCGTTTGGAAAACGTTACAAGAAAACGATAAAAAAAAT
>ERZ1504996.453-NODE-453-length-13043-cov-4.883970_pt1 | contig 13043 bp, 8 predicted proteins | sample MGYA00572424_ERZ1504996 | MGnify/ENA primary metagenome ERZ1504996 (study PRJEB39906, sample SAMEA3182051) | gut metagenome | biome: human; feature: gut; material: Stool; isolation source: human stools | place: Canada | collected 2012-03-07 ...
AAGCTGAACGGCTTCCTGGAATTGCGGGTACTTCGGCCCAAAGATTACCAGAATGCCATATACGGCAGCTTCCAACGTATTATGGATACCCACTCCGAACCCGCCGCCGATATAGGCAATCTCTCCATAGCGATAGATGGAGGAAAGCAGGCCGAAGCAGTCTATTATCAGGCAATCCGCCTTACGGACATTCTTTTCGTCGGCACGGGTATAACGCACATACGGACGCTTCAGTTTACGGATTATCTCTACCAAATGATTTTCGTCGATTACATGCGGAGCGATAATCAGCTTTACTTCCGGATGCTGATTAAAGTATTCGATAAACAAATCCTCGTCGGGCTGCCAGGAACTTCCGGCAACAAAAGTCATCGTATTATTCTTGAACAACTCAACCAAAGGCAAGTCTTTAGCCTCTTCCCGAATTTGAAGCACGCGGTCAAAACGGGTATCCCCCACCACAGTCACCCGGTTGATGCCAATCTTCGCCAGATAACGCTTGGAGCGCTCGTTCTGCACGAAGATGTGGTCGAAGTTGCGCAGCACGTTCCTATACGTACCGCCGTACCATTTAAAGAAAATCTGCCCGCGGCGAAAGATGGAAGACACGCTATAAACGGGGATGCGGCGCTTATGCAACTCATCCAGGTAGTTCTTCCAAAACTCATACTTGATAAAAAACGCCATGCAGGGATTCACCAGGTCAAGAAACTTCCTCACATTGCGCGGTTTGTCGAAAGGCAGATAACACACGATATCCGCCCCCCGGTAGTTCTTGCGCACTTCATAGCCCGACGGCGAAAAGAATGTCAGCAAAATACGATAATCCGGATATTTGGCACGTATCTTCTCAATCAGCGGGCGTCCCTGTTCAAACTCTCCCAAAGAGGCAGCGTGAAACCAGATATAACGCGCATCCTTCTCCAGCTGCTGCCGAAGAAGTTCGTACACGACCCAGTGCCCCTTCATCATCTTCCGCGGTTTACGGCTGAAAGGAGCCACCAGGTGCACCGCAATATCATAGAGTATTATTGCTAAATTATAAAACATACTTTTCTCCGCTTCAACTTATTTCAGAACGTCGATGGCACGCTGTATGCGGGCAAGCGTCTCTTCTTTGCCCAACAATGCGGTAATATCGAACATATGCGGTCCTTTACACTCTCCTACCACTGCCAGCCGGAAAGCATTCATCACATTACCCATGTGATATCCTTTCTCCGTAATCCAGCCGATAACTACATCTTCCGACGGTTTAGAGGAGAAATCTCCAATGCCCCGAAGCACTTCCATCAATTCCGTCATGATGCGCGGAGTATCTTCCGACCAACGTTTCTTCACATCCTTCTCGGCATACTGCTCAGGAGCAACAAAGAAGAAACGTGCCTGATCCCACAGTTCCTTCACGAAGTTGACGCGGCCCTTTACCAGGGAGACTACCGTAGTAAGGAACGCATCGCTGTATGCATTAAGGTCTACACCGTGCTCTTTCAGTACCGGCTTGAAAAGTTCCGCAAGCTCCTCGTCCGATTTCTGAAGAATATATTCATGGTTAAACCAGATACCTTTCTTATAGTCGAACTTAGCACCCGATTTGCTGCAATGGCTCAGATTGAACAGTTTTACAAGTTCATCCATCGACATCAATTCCTGGTCGTTACCCGGGTTCCAGCCCAGCAAGGCAAGGAAATTGATAACAGCTTCCGGCAGATAGCCCGATTCGCGATAGCCCGAAGACACTTCGCCCGACTTGGGGTCGTGCCATTCCAGCGGAAATACCGGGAAGCCCAGACGGTCGCCGTCGCGCTTGCTGAGCTTACCGTTACCTTCGGGCTTCAGCAACAGCGGCAGGTGTGCGAACGCCGGCATCGTATCTTCCCAACCGAAAGCACGGTACAGCAGCACATGCAGCGGAGCGGAAGGCAGCCACTCTTCACCGCGGATAACGTGGGAAACTTCCATCAAATGGTCATCCACAATATTTGCCAGGTGATAGGTAGGCAGTTCGTCCGCCGATTTGTAAAGCACCTTATCGTCAAGGATAGACGAGTTTATCACGACCTCGCCACGTATCAAGTCGTTCACATGCACATCTTCGTCCGGCTCTATCTTGAAACGGACCACATACTGCCTGCCTTCGGCAATCAGCGCGTCCACTTCCTCTTTGGGCATCGTCAGCGAATTGCGCATCTGCATGCGCGTAGAAGCGTCGTACTGGAAATTGGCAATCTCCGCACGCTTGGCTTCCAGCTCCTGCGGAGTATCGAAAGCGATATATGCCTTGCCGGCATCCAGCAACACCTGTACATACTTCTTGTATATGTCGCGGCGTTCGGACTGACGGTACGGACCATGTTCTCCACCAAAGCTGACACCCTCGTCAAAAGGAATGCCCAACCACTTGAAAGACTCCAATATATATTCTTCCGCTCCCGGCACAAACCGGTTGGAATCGGTATCCTCAATGCGGAAAATCAAATCTCCTCCATGCTGACGGGCAAAGAGATAATTATACAACGCAGTGCGCACACCACCGATGTGCAACGCCCCCGTAGGACTCGGGGCAAAACGGACTCTGACTTTTCTTTCTGTCATAATCTATCTTACTTATAACTAAATTAGACGGCAAAATTAAACCTTTTTTTCCATACTATTGTTTTTTTTTGTACTTTTCGCAAAAATTTCAACCGATATGAACTATTTCAAAGGTAAAAACAAAGAGTTCTCGTTCAGAGATTTGATATACAAGGCACTTATTTTTATAGGTACGGTGGGAGTTATTGTCTATTTCCTGCCGAGAGACGGTAAGTTTAATTACCAGTTTGACATTGACAAACCCTGGAAGTACGGGCAACTGATGGCTACCTTCGACTTCCCCATCTACAAAGACGACCAAGTCGTAAAAAAAGAACAAGACAGCATCCTGGCCTCTTTCCAACCCTATTTCCAATTGGACAAGAGCACCGGGAAAGAGGCGCTCAAGAAACTGAAGAACGACTATCAGACTCATCTGCGCGACATTCTGCCCTCTTCCGATTACATCCGCCATATCGAAAAAATACTATCCGAGGTGTACCGGGCAGGCATCCTTTCCACTGAAGAGCTTGCCCGGCTGCACAAAGACAGCACATCTGCCGTTATGGTGATAGACGACAAGCTTGCCAACCAACGGAGCATCGACAAACTCTACTCCGTAAAGCAGGCATATGCCTACCTGCTTACGGCCGATACCGTACACTATCGTCCGAACATACTCCGGCAGTGTTCCCTCAACGAATACCTCTCTCCCAACCTCACCTACGATGCCCGGCGGACAGAGACCGCCAAGGAAGAAATCCTCGACAACTATTCATGGGCAAACGGCATCGTACTGAGCGGGCAGAAAATCATCGACCGCGGCGAGATAGTGAGCCGGGAAACCTACAATATCCTCGAAAGCCTGCGCAAAGAGTCCATCCAGCGCAGCGAGTCCATCGGCCAGAAACAACTGATGCTGGCAGGGCAGATTCTGTATGTCGGCATCTTCATATTGTGCTTCATGCTTTATCTCGACCTCTTCCGCAAAGATTATTACAACCGCAAAGGCAACCTCGCGCTGCTTTTCACCCTTATCATGTTCTATTGTGTGGTAACGGCCGTTATGGTAACAAACAATATATTCAACGTATACATCATTCCCTATGCCATGCTGCCCGTCATTATCCGCGTGTTTCTCGACTCACGGACAGCCTTTCTCACACAGGTCGTCACAATACTGATTTGTTCCATCTGCCTGCGCTATCCGCACGAGTTCATCCTGCTGCAACTAACAGCAGGTTTGGTTGCGATTTTCAGTTTGAGAGAATTATCGCAACGCTCGCAGTTGTTCCGCACGGCTATCCTGGTGATTCTGACTTATGCAGCCGTTTATTTCGCTTTTGAACTGATAACGGAAAACGACCTTTCCAAACTGAACGGCAGTATGTACACCTACTTCGTGATAAACGGCGTGTTGCTGCTTTTCACGTATCCGTTGCTTTTCCTGGTGGAAAAAACCTTCGGCTTCACTTCGAATGTTACTCTGGTGGAATTGTCCAACATCAACAACAGTTTGCTGCGGCGCATGTCGGAAACCGTACCCGGCACATTCCAGCATTCCATGCAGGTAGCCAACCTCGCAGCCGAAGCAGCCAACCGCATCGGCGCAAACAGCCAGTTGGTGCGTACAGGCGCTTTATACCATGACATCGGCAAAATGGAGAATCCGGCATTCTTTACCGAAAACCAGTCGGGCGGTGTCAATCCGCACAAGAATCTCGGTTACGAACAGAGTGCGCAAGTCGTCATCGGACATGTAACGGACGGATTGAAACTGGCCGAGAAGAACAACCTGCCTAAAGTCATCAAGGATTTCATTACTACTCACCACGGTAGGGGAAAGACAAAATACTTCTACATATCCTGGAAAAACGAGCATCCCGGCGAGGAACCCGACAACGAGTCATTCACCTATCCCGGTCCCAACCCTTTCAGCAAGGAGCAAGCCATCCTGATGATGGCGGATTCCGTAGAGGCAGCCTCGCGCAGCCTGCCCGAATATACGGAAGAGAGCATCAGCAACCTGGTAGACAAGATTATCGATTCGCAGGTGGAGGAAGGTTATTTCAGGGAGTGCCCCGTCACGTTCAAGGACATAGCAACGGTAAAAGCCGTTTTCAAAGAAAAATTGAAAACCATCTACCACACCCGCATCAGTTACCCGGAACTTAAAAAGCAAGACCTATGAAAATCAGTACCAAAGAACAGCAAAGAGCGGAATTTCTGTTGCAAAGCCAACGGATTCAACTGCATCAGATTGAAAGTTTCAGTTTCATGGAACGATACCCCCGGCAGGCGCATAAGGATATCCCGACAGGAAAAGCCAAATACGGTCCCGGAATATTCGTTTTCCACCTAAAGGAAAAGCAGGATAAGGTAATATACATGCCTCCCTTCAGGCATCCTTCATCACTCGTCCGCTTTCTGGTGTCGCAAGGAGTGCCTTTTGCCAATTATGTTCCGCGCGGACGGAGCATGGAAACCCTCCCGGAGGAAACTTACCGGCGTCCCTCGCTGTATATGTTTTGGTTCTTCATATTATTCCTCATGTTCCTGATATTGGGTTACTATTCCGTCGGCATCGATGCATGGTGGGGATTCATTCCGGCCATCCTGTCCTTCGGACTGAGCCTTTTCTTCATTTGCATGCTGATGACCCGGTTCTGCTACCTGACGCTGGACAACGAAAACCTCACCGTACACAGTGCAGGCAGGACAATCCGCTATCCGTATGCAGACCTGCGCAAGGTCAACTTCGATTTTGCCCGGGAACAGACTTTCACCCATGTCATGGAATTGCTCGACAAGGACTACCGTTACCGTCTTTTCTACATCGGCCGGGTTTCAAGGAAGAAGCTGAATGAGATTGCCGAACGGTTGCAGCAGGCCGGAGTGGATGCAACGTGCAGCCTCAACGACAACAAGCGTTTTTATCATGACAACAGGCATTGAGCGGTGATTATTCGCCAACCGCTCCAAGCAATCCGGCACAGGCGTCTTCCAATATATCGAGTACGTATTCAAACCCCTCGGCTCCGCCATAATAAGGGTCGGGCACGTAATCGGCATGGGCAAACTTAGTACAGTATTCCGTCATGCGATGTATCTTTCCGCATGCTTCCACAGAAGGGGCACGCTCTTTCAAATCATCAATATTACGGTCATCCATTCCGATAATCAAATCGAACTCATAGAAATCATCCGTACGTACCGGACGGGAACGGTGCGTCAGGTTGTAACCCCGACGGGCGGCATGGGCACGCATCCTGCTGTCGGGCAGCTCTCCCTGATGATAGGAAAGAATACCTGCCGAGTCGATAACGAACTCATCTTCACGCCCTGCCTCTTCTATCAAATGCCTCATCACCCCTTCCGCCGAAGAAGAGCGGCAAATGTTGCCCAGGCAAACAAATAATATCTTTTTCTTCTCTTTCATACTCAAACTCATATTAAACATTCCGCAACCCGCACTACGGCCATCTACATCGGGTCTACATCATAATATACAATCAGCGACTTGAAACGGTCTTCCATTATCATCTCCTTCTGTACCTGCAGCAACAATTCGCGGACACGCGCCATAGGAGCTTTGGTTTCAATCTTCACTACAATTTTGCGGATAAACAGCGTCTGCACACGTGCCACCGGCGGTTTATCCGGCCCTAACACCCGATTGCCGAAGATGGCACGCAGCTTGCCCGCCATAGTCTGCGCCATCAAATCGAGCAGGGACTCATTGCGGTTCTTCAGATACACATATATGAGGCGATAATAAGGGGGATAATGAAACATCTGCCGCTCGGCAAGCTGTCCGTCGACCATGCCTTCGTAGTCGTTGGCAATTACCTGAGGGATGATAGGATGCTCAATGCTCTTGGTCTGCAGCACTACCCTGCCCCTTTTATTCTTCCGTCCGGCACGCCCTGCCACCTGCGCCATCAACTGGAAAGCACGCTCATAGGCACGAAAATCCGGATAGTTCAGCATCGTATCCGCATTCAGAATGCCTACCACGCTTACGTGGTCGAAGTCCAGCCCTTTGGAAACCATTTGCGTACCGATAAGAATATCCGTCTTTCCCTGTTCAAAATCGGCGATGATACGCTCGTAGGCCGCGCGTGTGCGGGTGGTATCCAGGTCCATACGGGCAACGGTCGCTTCGGGAAACAGGAGTTTGACGTCGTCCTCTATCTTTTCCGTACCGAAACCGCGGTTGCGCAAGTCCGTTCCTTCGCAAGCGGGACAGATGCGGGGCAGTTGATAGGTATATCCGCAATAGTGGCAGGTCAGTTGGTTCAGTCCTTTATGATAGGTCAGGCTGACATCGCAGTTCTTACATTTGGGAACCCACCCGCACGTATGGCATTCTATCATCGGGGCAAACCCCCTGCGGTTCTGAAACAGAATGACCTGTTCTTTCCGTTCCAGTGCCTCGCGGACATATTGCAGCAACAAAGGGGAAAAGGGCCCGTTCATCCGCTTCTTGCGCTGCAACTCCTTGATGTCGACCGGAATAATCTCCGGCAACTGTATCTCCTTGTACCTCTCCTTCAGCTCCACCAGCCCGTACTTTCCGGACATGGCGTTGTGCCAGGTTTCTATGGAAGGCGTCGCCGTTCCCAGCAGGGTCTTGGCGCCATACAGCGCAGCCAGCACAGTGGCGGCATTACGTGCATGGTAGCGGGGGGCGGGGTCCTGTTGCTTATATGTGTTCTCGTGCTCCTCGTCCACAATAACCAGGCCCAGCTTGCGGAAGGGCAGGAACACGGAAGAACGCACTCCCAGAATAATGTCATATCCACTGTCCGAAAGCTGTTTCTGCCAGATTTCCACCCGTTCGGCATCCGGAAACTTGGAGTGATAGATGCCCAGACGCGAACCGAACACCCGTTGCAGCCTTTCGGTAATCTGTGTGGTCAGGGCTATTTCCGGCAACAGATACAGCACCTGCTTCCCTTGCCGGATAACTTTTTCTATCAGATGAATGTAAATCTCCGTTTTTCCGCTGGACGTGACTCCATGCAGCAAACAGACATTCTTTGTCCGGAAACTTTCCACAATGCTGTCGTATGCCCGCTGCTGATGCCCGTTCAAAGGATTTAAAGGGAGGGTTGTCCGGGCAGCGGCTGCGTTCAGCCTGCCTATTTCCTGCTGGTATACCTCAAAGACCCCGCGTTCCACCAACCCGTTGAACACGGCAGGCGTAGCGGAAGTCCGCTGCAAAAGTTCCTTCTTGGTGACTTCTTTCGGCGTTTTACCCAAACAGGCGGAAAGTTCGATGTACTTCATCAGCAAGTCCAACTGTTTGGGAGCGCGACGCTGCAGTTCGTCAAAGAAGAAGTGCAGACGGTGTTCGTTGCCTGCCGCTTCCGTCAGGCGTACGCGGGTCTCGGTCTTGGGCTTGTAGGTGCGCTTCAGTTCTTCTTTCACAAAGACCGCCTCTTTATCCAGCAAGGATTTAATTACGGACAGGATATTCCTGATGCCGCTCTCCTTCTCCAGTTTCGTAATGCACTGTTCCGGCTCCGCGGCAAGCAGGTCCAGTATCTTCTGTTCCTTTTCGGGCAGTTGCACATCCGATTCGAAATCGGGGTTATACTCCACGATGGTCTCGCTCTCCAGCTTCAGGCCTGAAGGAAGCGCCGCTTTATAGACATCGCCCCGGGTACAGAGATAATAATCCGCCAGCCAGTCCCAAAACCTGAACTGCTCGGGCAGCAGGATGGGATGCGCATCCAGCAGGGCACTCACTTCCTTTACCTCGTACCCGGCCGGTGCGGAATAGTGTATGTTCTGCACAATAGCCGTATAGTATTTCTTCCGTCCGAAAGGAACGACCACCCGGCAGCCAATCTGTACACTCCCCGCTATATCCTCCGGCAGCGAGTATGTAAAGCAGGCATGCAGGGGAAGGGGCAATATGACATCTACGAACTTTTCCATTGCAACGGCAAAGATAACGTAAAAAAACGGCGTTGCCAATCAAAATCGGCAACGCCATACAGAGATAATCCCGTTATATCTTTAGAACAGGTAAGCAGCGGAAATCTGCCAGGTCTTATTCTTTGTTCCGATAGCCTCACTGGCACTCTTCCAGGTGAACGAGTCACCGCAAGGAATCGTATAGTTGAAACCTATCTGCAAATGCCGAACCAGTTTCACACCGGCTCCCACATTGATACCCACCTGCGCTTTCTTGCTTTCCAGCTTTCTTCCATCTTCAAAATTCTTATCACCCTTGAAGTTGAAGAAGAAGTCCGGACCGGCCGCTACATAAATACCCAGCATACTGCCCAGACCGATGGAATATTTCAGATTGACAGGTATGTCCAGCCCCGATTGCTTCATATCAAGGCCTTCCATCTTATCGCCTTTCTGAGAATACAGCAACGCACCGTCCACTCCCAGTCCTATAACGGGAATCGTTATTTCCGCCATAGGTCCGAAAAAGAATCCGGTAGAGTTGTCTTTCATTCCTTCTAACTTGAGTTTCGACAAGTTCACACCGCCTTTTACACCAAACTTAATCAACTGAGCTTGGGCAGGCATAGCCAATACCATGCAGCATACAGCTATCATAAAAACACTAAAGAACTTTTTCATAATTCAATACGTTTAAATTTCGCGGACAAATATATGCAAATTATCCCTTAAAAAAACAACAGGCATTCCGAATTGTTCAAAATTAAAACAAGAGTCCTGGTGCGCCACCGGTGGGAGACCGTCCCAATCTCCAGCCCGGAACATTCCGTATGCCGGTGTTTTTCCACGACATCCCTTATGTATAAAGGAGAAATACCCTATGCAAAAACCTGCTATGCCACATCGTTTTCCTCGTCCTGCAACTGCGGGCTGTACGGCCCGCATATGGAAACCGTACGGCCCGCAACCGGCAACCGGAGAGCCCGCAACTGGAAAACGAGGTTTTACATCCGGCTTTCCTACATTATACATGCTGTAAAACGACAAAACCAATGAGCTACAGTGACATTAAGCCGCAGAGTTTGGAACGCTCCGCCCTTGAAAAACAGAGGTTTTTAACCACCGTTAACAAATTTCGCTTCACATAGGTTTTACATCTGTGTATAAGCCTGTTACAATAAAAAAGAAGAATAAAAGTGACGACCGGAAGTGACGACAAACAATTGGTCAACACTCTCGTCACCGTTGTCAACATCCTCTCCATCTCCTTTCTGCAAAGGGATAGAACGCTACCGGTGACGAGTGACGAGAAAAAACGTGTTTTCTTTTTTAGGAGATTAAAAATGCAAGATAGGCATCGGAAAGCATAGATTGACTACCTTTGCAAAACATTATTCAAAAAAACACATTTCTTTATTACGGAGTATGATAGAAATCAGGAAAACAGAGATTGCGGAACTCGGCATCCTTATGGAGCTTTTTGAACAGGGAAAGCGCATTATGCGCAAAAGCGGAAACATGAAGCAGTGGACCGGCGGCTATCCCGATGAAGAACTTGTAAAGAAGGACATCGAGAACGGAAACAGCTACGTATGCCTCGATGAAGAACGGAACATAGTAGGGACTTTCACCTTCATACAAGGGAACGACCCTACTTACGCCCGAATTTACGAAGGAGCATGGAGTGACGACACGCGTCCCTACGGCGTCATCCACCGCCTGGCAAGCACGGAGCAAAGCAAAGGAGTGGCATCCGCCTGCCTGCAATGGTGCTACCGCCAGATTCCCAACCTACGGGCAGACACGCACCGCGACAACCATATCCTGCAACATATCCTCAAAAAGCACGGCTTCCAATATTGCGGCATCATATACCTGCAGAATGGAGACGAACGGCTGGCCTTTCAGAAGCTGTAGCGACGGCACATGCACCAAACTCATACGGGCCGGCTGCCGCCGTATTTCTTCTTCAGCTCCTCCACGGTTGTTCCGGTGAAATACTCTTCCACGAAATCCCAACGCTGGCTGTCGGTTAGAGTATCCGTACCGAAGAAAAAGGAGAACAGCTCAATCTGCTCCTCGAAGATACGTTCGTTCGTGTCCAGTATAAGATTATGATATTCGTCGGAATCCGCCAACTGTTGCAGAAGTTCCGGGTTATCGAACCGCACATGCACGCAAGGCGTACCGCCTCCCTCGACGCTGAACGACAGGCAGTCGAGCATGGAAAGAAGGTTGAGCAACATATTCAAATCGGAGAACGGAGTGCAATAGAACTGCAAGCGGTCGCCCCGGTTGCCTGCGATACGCTGGGCGAACAGCTTCTGATAACGGGACAGAAGCAGGTCGAAACCTTTGGTGACGGTAAACGAAAGCTCGTTCGAGTCTTTCTTCTTGACGCTGCTGATATAACTTACGCTGCGCCCCTCCTCGGTGCGGCTTTCCAGCAACGAACCGATGAAACGTTTGGCCGACGGCACATCCATGCCATGCTCGGCAAACACCGCACGCAACTCCTCCTCGTCGAAACGGCCTTTCGACTTCAGCAAAGCTGTTTTCAGCATCGATACCAGGCTCTTGAACAAAGCATCCATGCGCTGGCGGATAACCGTTGCATCCTCTTTCAGCAATACCTCGTGCTTGCCCACTGAAACAGCACGTGAACCTTCCCACAACATGCCGCTGTTCAGTTTCTGCTTGAACTCCCTGTATCCCAACTCCGGAAAACGCTCTTCCCAAAGAGTGTCCAAACGGGCACGGTAGACTCCCTCTTCACCGTCCACCCCGGTAAGGTAGGCATGGAATTCGCGTGCAAAGGCATCGCCCGTCTTGTCCTGGATGTAACCCTCCGTCAACAGATTTTGCGGACTTACCTCCAGCAGACGTGTGCCGTAGCGTTGCTCCAAATCATCCTCCAGCCACAGCAGGGCCGTTTTGATAAGCTGCCCCAACTCGGCCTCGTACTCCAGCTTATTCTTGGTACGCGGCAGCTTCACCACGAACTCAAAGTCGGACAGGGAAACAAGTATCTCTTCCTTCTTCCCTTTCATCCGATATACCTCCATGAGTTTCTTCAGGATAAGTTCCAGTTGGTCCTGCCCGATGTTGCCGGTCTGGTGCAGACGCTTCATGTAATAAAAGTCGCGTTCGTGATAATCGGTGGCGGCAATACCCTGCACATCCGCATCACGGGCGGCACGGCCTATTTCCTGAATGTAATCGACAAACGTGCTGGAAGGCGCCACGTGGTAAACACGGTCGATGTCGCTGATGTCCACTCCCATGCCGAAAGCTTTTGTAGCAACAATCATCCGCTTCGTGCCCTCTTTAAAGTCCCTGACGATGGCAGCCTTCTGCGCCTTGTCCTTCTTGCCGTAGTAAGAAGCCACCAGACGCCAGTCGGCAGGAGCCACCCAGGTCTTGATACGCATATCTATGCCACCGGCAAAAGGATAGTAAAGCAGCGCCTTATGCCCGTCGAGAAACTCCTCCACACGCCCGGATATGACGCGTTGCTTGCCTTTGTCATAAGTCTCTCCCTCTTCCAATGTGAGCCGGCGGATGTCAAAACCGATGTTCTTGCGCCTGACCGTACCTACATAAAGTATGCAAGGTTCCATTTGCAGGGAGCGGATGGTATCGAATACCATATCGTTGCCGCCTTTGGGATTCCACACGGCAGTGGCGGTAAGGGCAAACAGGGGGAACGAATAACCGAGGTTCTGTTTCAATGCGTCCAAATAACGCCCCAGAAACCAATAGTCCACGCGGAACTCTTTGCCCCAGGTGGTTACCGTATGCGCCTCATCGACAACAACCATACCGATGCGACGATTACCGATAAAATGTTTGATGTCGTAGGAGAGCAACAGCTCCGGTGAAAGATAGAACAAGTCGATTTCCCCCTCACGCACCGCCCGGTACACTTCCATCTTCTGCTCCGGCGAAAGGTCGGAAGACGCATATGCCACACGTTCATACCCTACGTCCTGCAAGCCTTCCACCTGGTCCACTATCAGCGCTTTCAAAGGAGAGACAACGATAGTCAGCAGGTTATATTCTTTTCCCAGATAGATGGCGGGAAGCTGGAACAAGAGAGACTTTCCCGCACCGGTCGGAGCAGTCAGCAGGATATTGTCGGGCTGTTCGCCGCCTTTGTACGCCTTTTCCGCTTCCCGGATTACATTTTCAACCAGTTGTCCCTGAGAGATACAGAGAGTATCCCTGTTTTTAAACAAATCATCGTAAATTTCGAGATTGCGGAACCCGTCGTAACCATAGGTCTCTTTCAGCAGTTCCGTTACACTTTGCCGGCACTCCCCGGGCAAGTGGCGTTCTTTCAATACGGGCAAGCGGTGTGCCTCTCCTGTTTGTGTCATCATTAATATAATGGGGGATTAAAAAGAAAAAAAAGATAGTATCCCGGCCATAGTAAAGGCCTTCGTACTACCTCTTTCTATAATTTGTATATCCGTAAGCCGACGGATGAAATTCAATCAAAGCGCATCAATACTCCCTGTCTCTTATACACATCTGACGCTGCC
>ERZ1504996.462-NODE-462-length-12841-cov-4.257078_pt1 | contig 12841 bp, 17 predicted proteins | sample MGYA00572424_ERZ1504996 | MGnify/ENA primary metagenome ERZ1504996 (study PRJEB39906, sample SAMEA3182051) | gut metagenome | biome: human; feature: gut; material: Stool; isolation source: human stools | place: Canada | collected 2012-03-07 ...
AGAGCAGGTCGTTGTGCCGGCCAACGTGACGGCTCAGATATTCTGGTTGAAAAACCGGCGGCCTGAAAAGTGGGCAGGTGTGCCGGAAGAAACGAGGGCAAAGGAGCATGACGACGATGGTCTGCTTGAGGCCCTGAGCGCTGCCGCAGGTATCAGCCCGCCGGACGACGTGGAAATGCTGCCGGAGGAAGAGGACAACCATGCGGAAAAGTAACGGCTTTCGCTGGAAAGCCCTCAGCCAGCGGCAAAAGATGGTTCTTTGCTGGTGGACACCGCAGAGCACATACAGCGGTTACAACGGCATCATTGCCGATGGCGCTATCCGCTCGGGCAAGACCTTTGCCATGAGCTTTTCTTTTGTCCAGTGGGCTATGACCTGCTACAGCGGCCAACAGTTTGCCATGTGCGGCAAGACCATTGCCAGCTTCCGGCGCAACGTGCTGGGCACACTCAAGCAGCAGCTTGCAGCCCGTGGTTACAACGTCAAGGAGCATCGGGCAGAAAACTGCATGACCGTCAGCAAGGGCGGCAGAACCAACGAGTTTTACTTTTTCGGCGGCAAGGACGAGAGCAGCCAGGACCTGATCCAGGGCATCACCCTTGCTGGGGTATTCTTCGACGAGGTGGCCCTGATGCCGCAAAGCTTCGTCAATCAGGCCACAGCCCGTTGCTCTGTCACTGGGTCAAAGTTCTGGTTCAACTGCAACCCAGGCAGCCCACAGCACTGGTTTTATCTGGAATGGGTGCGCAAGTGCCGTTCCCGCAAGATAATGTATCTCCATTTCACGATGGACGACAACCTGTCACTTTCCGAGGACATCAAGGCCAGATACCGCAGCCAGTACAGCGGTGTTTTCTATCAGCGTTTCATTCTGGGCCTGTGGACGGTGGCCGAGGGTCTTGTATATGACATGTTCGACCGCAAGAAGCACGTTGTTGATGTGCTTCCGGCGCTGTCTCCAAAGAGCAGCTATGTGGCTTGCGACTTCGGCACCCAGAACGCAACGGTTTTTTTGCTGCTCCAGAAGCAGGCAGATGCAGACTGCTGGATCGTCACCCGGGAGTATTACTACAGCGGCCGGGAACAGAAGCGGCAAAAGACCGTGGGCGAGTACGTCACAGACCTCAAGGCGTGGCTGAATGGTCTCAAGCCGGAGAGGATCATCGTTGACCCCTCTGCCCTGCCCCTGATTACAGAGCTGCGCAAGAACGGCTTTACCCAGACCCCCGCAAACAACGACGTTCTGAGCGGCATTCTGGACGTGCAGACCATGCTGCAGACCGGGCGGTTGAAGATCTACAAAGACTGCAAGCACACGCTGGAAGAGTTTGGCGTGTACGCTTGGGATCCAGATAAAGACGACACCGTGCTGAAGGTCAACGACCACTGCATGGACGCTATCCGCTATTTCGTGCGCACAAAGCGCCTTGTAAAACTGAGGAATTGATTTTGAGCACTGTATACACATTCCAGACCTTTCAGCAGGCGCAAGCCGCCGGGGAACAGCCTGATTTCATCCGGCGGTTCGTGCAGCAGCACTGCAGTTCCGGACCGTACAAGATGGCGCTGGACGCAGACCTGTACGATGCCCAGAAAAACCCGGGAGCTGAGCGCTTCGCGCAGGCTTACGCTTTGATGCTGAAACGCCTGTCCAAAAACACAAAGCAGGATGTCCTGCACCCCGATATGGTCAAGAGCAATCTTTTCCGGCGGCTCAACAAGCAGCGGGCGACCTACTCCCTCGGCAACGGCGTAGTCTTTGCGGACGATGGCGTGGACAAGGACAGGCTGGGGCAGAACTTTGACGAGCAGATCCAGAAGGCCGGATATTTCGCCCTGATCCACGGTGAGAGCTTCGGATTCTGGAACAGCGACCATTTGGTGGTTTTCAAGCTGACAGAGTTCGCTCCCCTGTACGATGAAAAGACAGGCCTTTTGCAAGCAGGTGTGCGCTTCTGGCGGCTGAATCCTGACACGGATATGCACTATATCCTGTACGAGCTGGACGGCTTCACTGAGTACACGGAAAGCAAAATCGGCAATGTGATGAAGGAGACCGTGTCGAAGCAGGCATACAAGAGCGTGACCGTCACCACACCCGGCGGCGGGCTGGAAAGCGTGGAGGGCGAAAACTACAGCGCTCTTCCCATTGTGCCGCTGTGGGGCTCCGACCTGCACCAGAGCACCCTTGTGGGGCTGAAAGCCTACATTGACAACACCGATTTGGTGCTGTCCGGCTTCTGCAATGACTTGCAGGACTTTTCGCAGATCTACTGGCTGTGCGAAAACTTCAACGGCATGACCGATGACGAGCTGCAGGAGTTTCTCGTCAAGCTGAATCTGTACCACATTGCAGGTGCAGACACCAGCGAGGGCGGAAAGATCACCCCCTACACCACCGAGATCCCCGTGACGGCCCGGCAGGCTCTTTTGGAGCTGCTCCACACCCGGGTGTATGAGGACTTCGGCGGTCTGGATGTGCATTGTGTCAGCGCGGACAGCACCAACGACCATCTGGATGCAGCCTATGAACCGCTGAACCAGAACGCAGACGACTTTGAGGCGCAGGTCAAGCCATTCATCCGGCAGATCTGCGCACTGGCTGGCTTTGACAACGCTATGCCGGCATTCAACCGCAGCAAGATCACCAACACGGCCGAACAGGTCAGCATGGTGATTTCCGAGGCCGCCATCATCGGGCAGGACATGGCCATTGACCTGCTGCCAAACCTGACCCCGGAACAAAAGGAGCAGGCCAAGGCCGCGCTGATGGCCGAGAGCGCAGCACGGGAGACCGTGGGCGAGGGGGAGAACAACGGTGATGAAACGTGATTTCTGACCGTGACCGCATCTCTACCCGACAACTGAACCGCCTGCGCCGCCGTATCCTGCGGGTGTACGGCACTGCCCGCCAGGAGATGCAGGAGCAGCTGACTGAGTTTCTGGCAAAGTACAAAGCGCTGGACGAGCACAAACGGGCGCAGCTGGATGCAGGCGAGATCACCGAAGAGGATTACCGCATCTGGCTGCAAAATCAGGTCTTTCAGTCAGATTTGATGCGCCAGAAGCTGGACGGCATCACCCAGACCTGCACCACAGCCCAAGAGACGGCCTACAAGCTGGCTCGGGACGAGCAATACAACATCTTTTCCTTTGGCGCAAACTGGGCCTTCTACGAGCTGGAACAGGCCGCAGGCGTGACGTTCGGGCTGACCCTGTACAACACCGAAGCGGTCAAGCTCCTGCTGAAGGAGAACCCCCGCATGGTGCCCAATAAGCGCATCAAGAGCGAAAGCAACCGCACCTATGATGCCCGGGTGTTTAACCGCTACGTCATGCAGGGCATCGTACAGGGCAAGAGCGTCCACGACATCGCCGTGCAGGCCGTAAACGGCATGGCTGATACAGAGATCCACTGGGCCATGAGCAACGCCATCACAGCCCTTACCAGTGCACAGAACGCCGGGGCACTGCAGCAGATGCGCAACGCCCAGGCTTTGGGCATCGAGGTCAAAAAGCGCTGGAACTCCACCCACGACTACCGCACCCGTGAAATGCACCGCCTGCTTGACCAGCAGACGGCAGAGCTTGACGAGCCGTTCAAAGTCATGGGCTACGAGATTCAGCGCCCCGGCGACCCAAACGCAGCGCCGGAGATGGTCTACCACTGCCGCTGTGTGCTGTCCTCTGCGCTGGGCAAGTATCCAAGGCAGAACGCCATGCAGCGGGACAATGTGACCAAAGAGACCATCCCCGTCATGGATTACACCGAGTGGTATAAATCCAAGGGCGGCACAGAAGCCGAGCAAATGTGGTGGGCAGAAGAGCGCAAGAGGAAGAGGGCAAAAAAATGAATTCTGCAGAAAGTTTTGAGAAGCTTGCAAAGGCATTTTACAATGCCGGCGGAACCGCTAAAAATTTCGCCGAAGCGACCCGTAAGGCTACAAAGGTAGCGAACCGGCCCGATTGGCCGAAAACCTATTTTGAAAGCAAGAGAAAAAAGAAGGTCGCAAAGCATGGATGAGAAGAAACCTTGCAAATTTTGCGAGAGGCTTGCGTGGTGGAAGGAAAATTCCCCCAAAGGAGAGAACGGCCTTTACACCACGTTTCAAGTCAGTCTTATCACAAAAACGCACAGGAAAGGCGCAGGCGTGTGCGGTACGGTAACGCATCGTGCCGGACAGCTGAATTTCTGCCCTGAGTGCGGTCGCATCTTAAAGAAAAAGCGAGAACCGAGGGATAAGCCGTGAACTTTAACTACGACATCAAATTCACCGACAACACCCCGCAGCTGCATGAAGCGCTGGACTCGTGGGCGGAGCGGGTGCTGACTATCTGGGGCATGAAGGTGCAGGACTACGCCCAGCTGCTTGTGCCTACTGGCACGGCAGACAGCACGGGCATTGAGGGATACGTGGGCGGCGCACTCAAGCAGAGCCTGACCTTTGCCCTCGACCTCGCAAAAAAGACCGTGACCATCGGGTCAAATCTCTTTTACAGCGTCTACGTTGAGCTTGGCACGGGAATCTTTGCCGAGAAAGGAAACGGACGCAAAACGCCGTGGGTCTGGAAGGACTTCAACGGCAAGTGGCACTTTACCCGGGGCATGAAAGCCCGCCCGTTCCTGCGCCCGGCGGTGGAAGATCACATTGACGAGCTGCGAGAGATCGCAGTGGAAGAAGGAAACAAGGAGGTTTAAATATGAGCAGAATCGAAGAGCTGGAAAGCGAGCGCGAAAACTTCCATTTGGAACAGCTCAAGCTCCAAAACAAAGCAAAAATTTGCGAAGTTCGGCAACTTGAGATTTCCAACGAAATCCGAGAACTGAAAATTGAGGATGATAAGGAAGCAAATAGCGTCAGCCGCTGTTTTATGCCGTTTTAGCTCAGGTTGGCAGAGCACCGGACTTTTAATCCGGGGGCCGTGGGTTCAAGCCCCACAGGCGGCACCACACCGGCAGCACGTCCGGCAAATTAAACCTTATTGCCAAGCATGGCAGCCCGAGCAAGGGCAGAAAGGACTATCACATGGCACTCAAAAGAGCTGACATCCGCACGATTCTGGAGAACCCCGAAACCTCCAACGATGACAAGGTCGAAGCCATTCTGGACGCCCTGCACAAGGAGACGGACGGACTCAGAAACCAGCTGGATGAAGAAAAAACAGCCCGCACACAGGCCGAGAAAGACCGCGATGCAGCCAACGGCGGCAAGCAGGCCGCTGAAAAGGCGCTGACCGACTACAAGGCTCAGCAGACCCAAAAAGACACCCACGCAGCCAAGGAAGCCAAGTTCCGGGAGCTGCTCAAGTCCGCCGGGGTGCTGGACAAGTATGCTGATCGGGTCGTGCGGCTGTCTGGCGAGGACATCGACAAGCTGGAGCTGGACGATAAGGGCGAGGTCAAGGACGCCAAGAAGCACACCGACAGCCTGAAAGCTGATTGGAGCGATTTCGTAGGCACTACGACCACCACCGGCGCAAAGGTGGACACCCCGCCCACCAACACCGGCTCCAAAATGACCAAAGACCAAATTTTTGCAATCAAGGACGCCGGCGAGCGCCAGGCGGCCATTGCAGCAAATGCCGACCTGTTTACAGGCGGCGGAAAGGACTAACACATGGCAGCAAAGACCAATCTGACCACTACTACCGAGATCACCGTCAACCCCCGGGAAATCGACTTCGTCACCCGCTTCCAGCGCAACTGGGAGCACCTGCGGGAGATCATGGGCATCATGCGTCCCATTCGGATGCAGCCCGGCACCGTGCTGAAGAGCAAGTACGCCCAGGGCACCCTGCAGAGCGGCACCGTGGCAGAGGGCGAGGAGATTCCCTACAGCCAGTACACCGTCAAGGAGAAGGACTACGGCAAGATCACAATCGAAAAGTACGCCAAGGCCGTCTCCCTGGAGGCAATCCAGAACTATGGCTATGATGTGGCCGTGCAGAAGACCGATGACGAGTTCCTGTTCGACCTGACCGCAAAGGTCACGGACAAGTTCTACAAGTACCTGAACACCGGCAGCCTGAAGGGTACCCCCAAGACCTTCCAGATGGCTCTGGCCATGGCAAAGGGCAGCGTGGAGAACAAGTTCAAGAATATGCACCGCACCGTCACCGGCGTTGTGGGCTTTGCCAACGTCCTGGACGTGGCGGAGTACCTTGGCACCGCCCCGATCACCATCCAGAACCAGTACGGCTTCCAGTACATCAAGGATTTCATGGGCTACAACACCATCTTCCTGCTGTCTGACGGCGAGATCGCAAAGGGCAAGGTCATTGCCACTCCCGTGGACAACATCGTGATGTACTACGTTGACCCCTCCGACAGCGACTACGCCAAGGCTGGGCTGGTGTACACCACCGCAGGCGAGGCCAGCAACCTGATCGGCTTCCACACCCAGGGCAACTACACCACCGCCGTCTCTGAGAGCTTCGCCATCACCGGCGTGACCCTGTTTGCTGAGTACCTGGACGGCATCTCTGTCCAGACCATTACCCCGGGTGAATCGGTCTAACCTGCAAGGGGGTGACTTTGCATGACCGTCCCAGAGCTGTGCGTTTACACGCACAATTTTTTTGACCGGGCAGATGATCCCGTTGCCGGGGAGTTTGCTTTTGAGCCGGATACCGTGCCCGGCGGGGTAGTGCCGGGGCAGTATTTCCTCGTGTGTGGATCCATTTTCAATGACGGCGTGCACAAGGCCGGGGACGGCGATCTGACCGCCGAGACCTTCACCGGCACGGTGCAGCCCATGCGCGTGCCACCTGACTTCGTGGCGCTGGCTGAAAAAATCGACGCATACGACAAGGCGCTCCCGGCCGGCGGCGTGTATGTGTCCCAGTCCTTTGCCGGGTGGTCCGGCACGATGGCTACAGGCGCGGACGGCTTGCCCGCAGACGGAAAGACCCGCTATAAATCCGAGATCAATCAGTGGAGGAAGATGTGACATGGTCAATTCGTTCACTGCATCCACCGTGATGCAGAGCTTTACCCAAAAATACCGTTTTCAGACCCGCAGCTATGAGCCGGACGGCGTGGGCGGCTTTGTGTCCGGCTGGCAGGACGGCCCCGAGTTTGAGGCCGTGGAGCGCCACGACACCACCGTGGAAGCTCAGGTGGCAGAGCAGGCTGATACAGCATCTACCTATACCCTGCTGGTCAACACCGGTGTGCCGCTGGCTTTCCCGGACTACATCAAGCGGGTGATCGACGGCCAGACCTTCCAGATCACCAGCACAGCGGACGAAGGAAAAGCCCCGCCGGAATCCGGCATGGGGCTGCGGGCCGTCAAGTGCAAAAAGGCGGTGCTGCCGTAATGGGGCCGTCTGAGAGCATCAACCGGGCGCTGAACACGTTTTTCAACGGATTTGGCATCCCGGGTTATCTGGAAGATAGCATTCCTCCTGCCGCTTCACTGCCCTATCTGACTTACAAGCCCACCATCCCCGGCGGGTGGAACGAAACGGCATCCTTCCACGCCCGGCTGTGGTACCCCAGCAAGGGCGGCAGAGCCCCCATTCTGCAAACCGAGGATACGATCAGCGCAGCCCTCGAGGACAGCATAACGCTTTCCTGTGAGGGCGGCGCTATTCTTTTGCAAAAAGGCACCCCATGGGCACAGCCCCTCGACAACCCGCCTGAAGGGTATCTGTGCGAATACCTCAATTTTGAAATCACGCAATTTTGCGAGTAAGGAGCAATATGGCAAGAAAGTTTACCAAGATCAGCGCAAAAGCATTCGAGTCCATGCAGATCAATGCCGGTGTCGTGCTGAACAAATTTGACCCGTCCGGCACGACCGAGATCCAGGACGCAGACATCATCTGCGCCACCTCCGGCGGCGTGACGGCAGAGTGCAAGCCCAACATCACCGACCTTGGCGATGATGTGGACAACTGCCAGAAAAACACCGCAGAGCTGATGCAGATCGAGGACTACGACTGCACGCTGGCCTTTACCGCCCTGAACGTCACAACGGACGTTATCAAGCTGGCGCTGGGCGCTGCGGATGTGAGTGACAAGAAAGTCACGCCCCGTATGACGCTGAATCCCACCGCCAGCACCGGAGACTTCAAGGACATCTGGTGGGTGGGCGATACCATCGACGGCGGCTTTGTGGCCGTCAAGCTGATGAACGCACTCTCCACCGGCGGCCTGTCCCTCAAGACCACCGACAAGGGCAAGGGCAATCTGTCCGTCACCTTGACCGGCTGCCCCCGGATGGGTGACGACGCCGTGCCTATGGAGTGGTACTACAGCCCCAAGGCCGCAGCATAAGGAGGACACCGCATGAAATTTTTGACAGAGCTGTCCGATGAAGAGTTTCTGCGCCACTGCTGGCAGATCGCCGATGTGGCAGAGGAGGTCTTGGAAAAATCCAAGATCATGGAGCTGCGCAAGGTTCTGCCGGTTCTGACCGGCGAGGAAACGCCGGAGGAGCTGGAACAGAAGAAGAAGGAGCAGGCAAAAAAGAACATTCAGGCTATGGCAAAAAGCTTGCTGTTCGACAATGCCGCTGCCACCGCAAAGCTGCTTCCGCTGCTCTATGAGCCGGACGTGGATGAAAACGGGGTGGTTGAAAAAATCGGCCCGTTCAAGAAGATGCGCGCGGTGAAAGAACTGCTGAACAACGATGATGTGATGGATTTTTTGCTCTGGTGTCTGCCGTTGGTGCTGGCGGGTACAGACGCCTGATTTCTTCCATCAGCCCGGACGCACTGCGGCTGTTTGGCAGGCCGTACATTTTGCAGCATTGCCTGAACACTTTGCGGCAAGAGCGCATCACGCTCAGCTATCAGGCGTACATGACGGACGCTCTGGCGCACCTTATAGGCGCGGAAGAGCGGTGGTACGACATGGTGGCCGGGCTTGTGGAAAACCGCCCACAGCCGCCGCAGCCGTCCGCTGATGAAGTGATAGCACGCATTAAAAATGGCTTGAACGGGGGTGATGAAGCCTGAAAATTTTTGAATTGAGCGCCACCCTCGGGCTGGACGACAGTGCCTACCGGCAGGGCATCCAGAATGTACAATCCGAAACGAAAAAAACCGTTTCTTCGCTGTCAGGAGAGTACAGCAAGGCCGCAAAGGCCGTAGTGGAACTGACCAGACGTTACAACGAATCGGTGGGCAAGACCGGCAAAGCATCCTCTGAGACCAAAAACCTCAAGACCATGTTGGCACAGGCAGAAGCACAGCTCAGGGCAACCACGACCGCGCTGAAAGCTGCAAACAACGGCATGGACGGCTTTGCCAGCTCCACGGATAAGGCATCCGGCAAATCTCTGGCCAACGCCATTACACAGGGCACGGTCATGGCGAACGTCTTCTCGAAGCTCGGCTCTGCTGCACTCAGTGCCGCAGAGGGGTTCATCTCTTCCGGCATCGAGTACAACGCCCAAATCGAGAAATACACCACTGGCTTTACCAATATGCTGGGCAGCGCGGAAGCCGCCCAGCAGGTCATGAGCCAGATCCAGGAAGATGCGGCAAAAACCCCGTTTGATGTCGAGTCCCTGACAAAGGCGAACCAATACTTGATCTCTGCAGGCGAGAACGCTTCCTATGCCCGCAGTACCATCATGGCACTGGGCGACGCGGTCTCTGCGACCGGCGGCGGCAACGACGAGCTGAACCGCATGTCTCAGAACCTGCAGCAGATCGCCAACACCGGCAAGGCTACAACGGCTGATATCAAGCAGTTTGCTTATGCCGGCATCGACGTATACGGCATTCTGGCCGATTACACAGGCAAGTCCACCACCGAAGTGCAGAAGATGACCATCAGTTATGATCTGCTGACGCAGGCTTTGCAGGCCGCATCTGAAGAGGGCGGGCGTTACTACAACAGCATGGACACCCAGAGCCAGACCATGAACGGTCGAGTGTCTACCCTGAAGGACAACGTGAGCCAGCTGGCCGGATTGCTGACCGGCGATTTATCCAGCGGCATCGGCGTTGTAATCGGCAATCTGAATGATCTGATCGTAAAGGCGCAGGAAGCCTACAAAACGGACGGCTGGATCGGTCTCGCAGGCGCGATCACCGGCCTGACGGAGCCTATCAACACGGCAAAAAACGCTCTCAAGGACTTCGCGAGCAAAGCCACCACATGGCTGGATCAGCTGAGCTACAAGCTCAACCGTTTTCTCGGAAAAGCCGCCACAGCAGACTTCGATACCTACGAAGAGTACGCGGATGCAAATAACCGGAAGAGTAACCGTAACAGGATGCGGGAAAATGCATTAAATGGCATTGGCATCAGCAACAAGAGCTGGTCGGAGCGTCAGGCGGAGCTGGCGGCAGCCAGCGGCAACGGCGGCAGCTCCATTACAACCAGCCCGTCTGGTTCTTCCACTGGCAAAAGATCCAGATCCTCCGGCTCCAAGTCCACCACCGAAACTGTCATTTCGTCCATCTCCAGCACAGCTACCACCACCGCACAGAATGCGCTGGACACTGTGACCACCAGCATCCAGACCCTTACCGAGAAGGTCAAGGACAGCTCCGGCAAGATCAAAGACCGCATCACCGAGACCACCACCACGACCGGCAAGGAGATGGTGAACGGTGTTGCCACGACCTTTAAGCAGGTCGAGACCAAAGTCAACGGCACGGTCACAAAGGTCACAAAGACCTATGACGACATGTCGAAAACGCTGTTGGGCACCTTTACCAACATTTCTGAAACCACCGTTGACGGCATCACCACAAAGGTGCAACAGGCGGTGGAAAAGTACGCGGACGGCAGCGAGCATATCAAGAAGAACGTCACAGAGACCGGCCAGCGCATCGGCGAGAACGGCGCGGAGACCTACGAGAAGATCATCACCTACATCGACGGCGTTCAAGACAAGGTGACGGAGACCTCTACTCTTATCGACAAGAGCGTAAAGGGTACCCAGAGCCGCATTGACCAGCAGCTGAGCGAGGCTTCCGGCCAGCTGGATAAGGGCATTTTCGGGCTGGTAAAAAGCGCCTTTAGTGATGCCAAAAACGGCGACTGGGCAAGTCTTGGGCTGGATTTTGTCAATCTTATCTGGGGCGAGGTATCGCAGGGGCAGCGTGACGTGATTTCTAAGTGGCTTACGGACGCACTGACCGCGGTCAATGAGGGCTACTTCAGCGGTGGCATCGGAAAGGCATTTGATATCTTCCAGAAGCTTTTTTCTGACGGCGGGGTAAAATCCGATATCGACGGTGTGACCAACTCGGTCAAGGCTTTTGGTGAGATCATCGACGGTCTTGCAAAGTCCGGCGGCGTGGGCGGCACTCTGGGCAGCATCGTGCAGGGCTTTTCCGGCATGGCGGGCGGCATCACCTCTGCACTGGGCACTATCGTGTCTTTCGTTGCAGCAAATCCCATTCTTGCCCTGATCCTGGGCGTTGGCGCTGTCGCTGGCGGCATTGGCCTTGCCATGTGGATGGACAAGAAGAATAATCAGAAGCCTGTCAGCCACTACCAGAGCCCCTTTGACAAAACCGGCATGTATGACAGCCTGGGCACCTTCTCCACCCGTGCGGCCCTGCAGTACCGCGTTACCGGCCAGCAGTCCATTGTTGACCGGCAGACCAGCATTCTGGAACGCATCGAGGGGATGCTGGACGAACATCTGCCAGACATCGGCAAGGGTCAGGTGGTCATGGATTCCGGTGAACTGGTGGGCGTGCTGTCGACCCGCATGGCGACCAACGTAGATGCACGCATCGGCGTGACAGTGGAACGGAAAGCGAGGGGTGTGTAATGGCAAAGCTTCTGGGGGCAAAAATCGGCAATTTTCACACCCTGACAGATTGGGGGCTGTACCTCAAGGTAGGCAGCCCTAAAATCGGCGCGGCAGAACCGGAAGAATACCTTGTGCAGGTCACCGGATCTGATTCACTGCTGAACCTGACCACATGGGACGATGGCAAGGTGCACTATAAAAAGCGCACCATCACCATGGAGCTGCTGTGCAACGCGCCAAAAAGCAAGTGGCCCAGCATCGAAAGCACCATCGCCAATGCCATTCATGGCAAGTGGCTACAGTGCCGCTTTGATGAAGACCCGGCGTGGTACTGGGAAGGGCTTTGGAAAGTCACACCATCCCGCGACCGGCTTTCCAGCGCCTTTACCATCACCGGCACCTGCAACCCCTTCAAGCGCAGCGTCTACGACGGCACCAACGACTGGCTGTGGGATGACTTCAACTTTGAAACGGACATCGTGCGCAACTACACGAATATCCCGCTCAAGGCGGGCGAGGACAAAGAGGTGTCCATCACCGGTGCACCGCGTGCGGCCGGCATCTACTTCCAGCGCAGCGAGACCGCCGCAAACATCGCGGTGTCTCTCAATGGCTTTGAGGTGGGCATTCTGGCCAAGTCCACCGACTGGCAGTATATCGAGGGGCTTACTATGCCGGATGGCGTAGTGGGCACCCTCGTTTTTGCTACATCGGCAGACTGCAGCATCAGCATCAAGTATTTGGGGGCAAGCCTATGAGTTACAAAGTTTATGCTGGTGTGCAGACGGATGTAGACACATGGAAAACTAAGGTCTGTATCCACGATATCAGCGATATTACCGACACGAAAAAGCTCATCAGTCCCACGCTGACCCGCGAAGTGGGTAAAGCTGGCTCTTTCGAGTTTACCATGCCGCTGGGCAATGTGGCACACTCTGCGCTGCAAAAGCTGCGCACTACGGTAGAGGTGGAACAGGACGGCGTTTCCATCTGGCAAGGCCGTCCTATGAGCCATGAGCAGGATTTTTTGATGCGTCAGAAAATCTACTGCGAAGGGGAGCTTGCGTATCTGAATGACAGCGGCATTGCGCCATACGCTGCAAAAAATGTG
>ERZ1504996.471-NODE-471-length-12664-cov-3.882544_pt1 | contig 12664 bp, 9 predicted proteins | sample MGYA00572424_ERZ1504996 | MGnify/ENA primary metagenome ERZ1504996 (study PRJEB39906, sample SAMEA3182051) | gut metagenome | biome: human; feature: gut; material: Stool; isolation source: human stools | place: Canada | collected 2012-03-07 ...
CGGCCAACTTCGTAAGGCCGGGGTTACGGCAAAGTAATGCTCTTCGAGCATTTTTCCTAATGCACCGCCATTTCTACTTGAACCGTTCTTACTGCATTCTTAATCACCTCGCCAATGATGGCGAGGTTCAGCATGAAAGCGTCGTCTCCGACGATTTCATATTATGATACACCCCTTTTGAATTTTTAGTTACAAATTACCATGAAAAAAGGCGGTGCGTGTCGTCGCGACAAGCACCGCCCGGAGGGGATATTATGGGTTCTCAAAACCGTGAGGCATGAGAACCCGGGTGGGAATATCTTACTGTTCGTTAAGTATCTCGAGCATCTTAATAGCCGACAGGGGGATACGTGTGCCTGGGCCGAAGATGGCGGCTACGCCTGCCTTATAGAGGAAGTCGTAGTCCTGTGCCGGGATGACGCCGCCTGCAGTTACGAGGATATCCTCGCGGCCGAGCTTCTTAAGCTCCTCGATTACCTGGGGTATGAGGGTCTTGTGGCCCGCAGCGAGAGACGACACGCCGAGGATATGGACATCGTTCTCCACAGCCTGACGGGCAGCTTCGGCCGGGGTCTGGAAGAGCGGGCCCATGTCTACGTCGAAGCCGCAGTCGGCATAGCCGGTGGCAACGACCTTGGCGCCACGGTCATGGCCGTCCTGACCCATCTTGGCAATCATGATACGGGGCTGACGGCCTTCACGTTTGGCAAATTCCTCGCACATCTGCTGTGCCTTGACAAAGTCGGGGTCTTGTTTTGTTTCGCTTGCGTACACGCCTGAGATAGTTTTGATTTGAGCTTTATAGCGGCCTACGACTTCTTCGCAGGCATCAGATATTTCGCCGAGGGTGGCACGGAGGCCGGCAGCCTTGACAGCGAGGTCGAGGAGGTTGCCCTCTTTTGTGCGTACACACTCGGTGATGGCGGCCAGGGCCTCTTTCACCTTGGCCTCGTCGCGGTGAGCCTTCACGTCGTCGAGGCGTTCGATTTGTTCGCGGCGCACCTCGGTATTGTCGATTTCGAGGATATCGATGGGGTCTTCGTGGTCGAGGCGGTATTTGTTGATACCGACGATGGTCTGACGGCCCGAGTCGATACGTGCCTGTGTGCGTGCGGCAGCTTCCTCGATGCGCAGCTTGGGAAGGCCGGTCTCGATAGCCTTGGCCATACCGCCGAGTTTCTCGATTTCCTGGATGTGGGCCCAGGCACGGTGAGCAATCTCGTTGGTAAGGGCCTCAACATAGTACGAACCGCCCCAGGGGTCGATTGCGCGTGTTACCTGTGTTTCCTCCTGGATATAAATCTGGGTGTTACGGGCAATACGTGCCGAGAAGTCGGTGGGCAGGGCGATGGCCTCGTCGAGGGCGTTGGTGTGGAGACTCTGAGTGTGGCCGAGGGCGGCACCCATGGCCTCGATACACGTACGGCCTACGTTGTTGAAGGGGTCCTGCTCGGTGAGCGACCAGCCCGAGGTCTGCGAGTGTGTGCGCAGGGCAAGCGATTTGGGATTCTTGGGGTTGAACTGTTTCACAATCTTGGCCCAAAGCATACGTGCTGCACGCATCTTGGCAACCTCCATGAAGTAGTTCATGCCGATAGCCCAGAAGAACGACAGGCGCGGCGCGAAGGCGTCGATATCCATACCGGCGTTGACACCTGCGCGGAGATATTCGAGACCGTCGGCGAGGGTATATGCCAGCTCGATGTCGCAGGTGGCACCGGCTTCCTGCATGTGATAGCCCGAAATCGAGATTGAGTTGAATTTGGGCATGTTCTGCGAGGTGTACTCGAAGATATCGGCGATTATGCGCATCGAGAACTCCGGCGGGTAGATATAGGTGTTGCGCACCATAAACTCCTTGAGGATATCGTTCTGGATGGTACCGGCCATTTCTTCGAGTTTGGCACCCTGCTCGAGACCGGCGTTGATGTAGAAGGCGAGGACGGGAAGTACGGCGCCATTCATGGTCATCGACACCGACATCTTATTCAGAGGTATACCGTCGAAGAGCACCTTCATGTCTTCAATCGAGCAAATCGACACACCAGCTTTGCCGACGTCGCCGACAACGCGGGGATGGTCGGCATCGTAACCACGGTGTGTGGCAAGGTCGAAGGCTACAGAGAGGCCCTTCTGACCGGCGGCAAGGTTGCGGCGGTAGAAAGCGTTAGACTCGGCAGCGGTCGAGAAGCCTGCATACTGGCGGATAGTCCAGGGGCGCAGGGGATACATGGCGCTGTACGGGCCACGCAGATAGGGGGGGATGCCGCTCATGAAGTTGAGGTGCTCGAGGCCCTCGAGGTCGGCTTTGGTGTATATGGGTTTTACGGGGATACGTTCGGGGGTCTCCCAATCCTCGGTCGCTGTGGCAGCGGGCTTGGTGCCACAGAGCCCTGATGTTATATCGATGGTCTTAAAATCGGGTTTCATAGTGTGGGTCTGTGACTATTTGTTGAGAAGACGGTTGTTGAAATCACGCAGTGTGTCGAGCACGTTGCAACGAACGTGTACGAAGTCCTTGATACCTACAGCCTTGAGGTCGTCGGTGCAGGCAGGGTTGCCGGCAACAACAAATTCGGCGCGGCCGTCGAGGTATTTGTAGGCTGCGGGGGCAAGCTCGGCATACTCGTCGTCGCTCGAGCAGAGCACTACCACGTCGGCACCCTTGGCAAGGGCGGCGTCAACGCCTTCTTCCACGGTATTGAAGCCGAGGTTGTCGATGATTTCGTAGCCGGCGCAACCAAAGAAGTTGGTCGAGAACTGGGCACGGGCAAGGCGCATGGCAAGGTTGCCGATAGTGAGCATAAATACCTTGGGACGCTTGGCGGCAGCCTCAGTGGCAAGGCGCAGCTCCTCGAAGTCGGTAGCGGCACGCTTGTTGACAAGTGCGTTGGGGCCGTCTTCGTGACCGCCGCAACCGCAGTGGCACTTGCAAGCGGCATTCTCAATCTTGTCGGCGGCTTTCTCGTTGATATTGGGGTACTGGTTGGTACCGAGAAGGATTTCTTTGCGACGGGCAACGTCGGTGTGGCGTTTTGCGCAAGAGTCGTTGACAGCCTTCTGTACGCGGCCATCACCGACGCATGCGAAGAAACCGCCCTCGTCAACAGTGGCGAGGAAGAGCTTCCATGCCTCCTGAGCTATGGCCACGGTAAGTTCCTCTACATAGTAGCTGCCGCCTGCGGGGTCGACAACCTTGTCCATGTGGCTCTCCTCCTTGAGAAGGAACTGTTGGTTGCGGGCAATGCGCTCAGAGAAGGCATCGGGAGTCTTGTAGGGGGTATCAAAGGGAGTTGTGACAATCGAGTCGACACCGGCAACGCATGCCGAGAAGGTCTCGGTCTGGCTGCGGAGCAGGTTGACATGAGCGTCATAAATCGTCTGGTTGAAGCGCGACGTGGTGGCGTTGACAAGCATCTTGGCGGCAGCCTCGTCGGCACCGTACTGCTTGACAATCTGGGCCCACAACATGCGTGCAGCGCGGAATTTGGCAATTTCCATAAAGAAGTTGCTCGATACGCATATGTTGAATTTTATGCGCATGGCCACTTCTTCGGCTGTGCGGCCGGCATCGGTGAGCAGTGTCATCCACTGGGCACCCCATGCGAGGGCATAGCCAAGTTCCTGATATATGAATGCGCCTGCGTTGGCAAGAATGTCGGAGTCGACGGTCAGGCAGCGCAATGCCGGCACGGGGGCAACTACGTCGAGAAGTTCGCAAGCCTTGGCGGCAATTGCGGCAGCGTCGACACCTTCTACGCCATGACGGAACTGACGGCGAAGGGGATTGTAGTCAATCGAGCCACGGAAAGTGTCTTTTGCACCGGCGGCTTCGACAGCGGCAACAAGAGCTTTGGCAACCTCTACCACCTTGCCGGGACAACATGTAAGGTTTATTTCAACCTTGTCGAGGGCTATGCCGTTTAGAAGAGTGGCAACATCCTCGGGAGCGGCAACTTTGAAGCCCAGCGAGGTCACACCCTTGGTAAGCACGTCGAGAGCCATCTTGTTGGCTTCCTCGGCGGTTTCGGCAATGATGTCCTGGCGGGTGAGCCAGTCATTGTCGGTGCGTGTACCGCGCACGTAGGGATACTGACCGGGGAGTGAATCGGTAGTTTTGAAATCGGCGATATCCTCGGCACGATATACGGGCTGTACGTCAAAGCCTTCGTTGGTTCGCCATACCAGTTTTTTATTGAAGTCGGCCCCTTTGAGGTCGGCCTCCACTTTGGCGCGCCACTCGGCGTAGCTCACCTCGGGAAACTGGTCGAATAATCTTTCTTTATTTTCTGCCATAAATAATTGATATATCGATATATGATATTAATTGCTACAGTATATGATTTAAGGTGTTGCGGCAGCAATAACCTTTTCAAAGCACAAAAATAATGACTTTTGCACAATTGTCAAAATTTAAGCACAAAATAAAAATAGCAATTATATCAAATTACGACATAACCTAACGTAAATTAATTTCATTTATCGTTTTTTAGAGGCCAGCCATTACTTGTTTTCTTATCTCTTTTCTTGCTAAGCATTTAGCTCATCCATGTTATGACAATCAAACATCAGTCTATTACTGTCCATTTTCCCGACGAACGGCCACCCTCACGTTTTAGACGACCTAACTCTTTAAGTTTCTTGATTCGTCCTAAAATCGCGGTTTCTTTTATTCCAAGTTTAGCCTCAAGTTCATTATATGTTATTCGAGGGTTGTCTCGCATCAATTCCAAAACTTCGTTAAGGGTTTCCTTTAACTCTTTCCTCGGTTTTTCGTTCTCTTTCCTCGGTTTTTCGTTCCCTTTCCTCGGTTTTTCGTTCCCTTTCCTCGGTTTTTCGCTCCCTTTCCTCGGTTTTTCGCTTAGTTAATTATTTGCTATATTTTCCTCTACAAGAAAAGCGGTGCCGAGGTGGAGCTTGAAGTCTGCCTCTCCATTGCCGTTGGTGCGAAGTTCATCCTGGACGGCCTGAACACCACGGCTATATCGGTTCACGAATCCAAGTACCTTAATGCCTTCGGCCACAACACCGTTGCGGTAATCGTTGACATAGGGGAAGTTTTCGGGAGTGGCTTTGCCATAGAGACCTCCTGGATTCATTATTTCGATACGGTCGTCATACTGATAAAACTGCACCGGTCCATTGCCTTCGTAATCTCTATGGCAGATGGCGTTCATCAATAGCTCACGAGTAGCCCAGTGTGGATAATCGACAACCATTTCTTCACGTAGCGCCGACACCGGCACTGGGCGACGATTCGTGATAGTAGTATCCACGAATGTATCAAGTTGAGAGAGAATCTTAACCAGATTGCCGGCAAATTTATATTCGCTTTTGATTTCTCCGGCACGGTCTATACCACTAAAACGCACATATTGCACATAACTACCTGGCAAGAATTGTTCAGGACGCTTACCAAACATTATAATACCTGCAAAGGTAGGGCAATTATAACGCATATTAAAATAGCCAAGAGCTTGCATTTGTTGCTCAACGCTACGAGTATCGATTCTTAAAACTTCGTCGGGGAAAGCCTTAGGTAAATAAATTTGTCGGAATGCCGCAACATCAATATCATCAATAGTCGAGTCAAAACATGGCAAAGCATCGAAAGTCAACATTCGGCTTGTTCGTTTTTCAAGTAATATTTTTTCATCAGCCTCACTTGCAATACATTTACGCGGGCCAGTACGCACCCATATGCGTCCTTCATATCGTACAGGAGTAAATTGACATGGCTGCACTACAACTACTGCTATATCACCTTCGGGAAGTGGCACTTTCTCAACGGTCATACTCACCTGAGGCTGAAGTTTCCCATCAGTTTTTATACCACCAAGATTTTGCAAAATCTGGTCAGTGATTTTGACAGTACCATTCACTTTCCCTGTTTTATCGTCTGCTCCTATTATCAGATAACCAGGAAGATTATGATTAGGTAAATCGTTGGCAAACGCACAAATTGCCTGACCGAATTTATCAGTGTTCGTAGTTGAAATCGTCCGTTCTATACGGTCGCTTTCTATATCTGAAAGTAATTTTCTAATTTCTTCGGATGTAATCATGGTTGCATATCAACGATTATCAATGTTTATGCTTAGTCGGCGCAGGCGATGGGTTTGTAGTGGTGCTGGTGGGTGCACTCGGTAAGGGCGTGGTCTACAATTACATGGCGGTTGGCAAGGGCATCGATTTTCGAAATCTGATGGCTGACGAGCAGCACGGTGCTCTTGTCGGCTATATGCGACAGTATGCGGTATAGCTGCTCTTCGAAATGCCGGTCGAGATAGCTGAGAGGCTCGTCGAGAATCAGCACATGCGGCCTGGCAACAATGGCGCGGCCCAACAAGGCTCGCTGCAACTGGCCGCCCGACAGGCGACCAATGGGACGCGAGGCGAGGTCGGCAAGTTCTACGAGCTTGAGCGCCTCCTCTACCCTGCTTTGTTTTTCTGCCTTGTCGAGATTTTTTACCGACAGGAGTCCCGAGGCGATTACCTCGCCGACAGTAATCGGAAAATGTGAATCCACGCTGTTTTTCTGCGGCAGATAGCCGGGTCGGAAAGCGTCGCGAGTCATTTCTTTGCCTTGCTCGTCGTAATAAACTATCTTCCCCTTGCCCGGAGTGAGCAGCCCGAGTATCAGGCGCAGGAGGGTGGTTTTGCCGCCGCCATTGGGCCCGGTTATGGCAAGGAAGTCTCCCCGGTCTACGGTAAAGTTTACGTCGTCGAGTATGACCCGGCTGTCGCGCACGAAGCTCACCTCGCACAGCGACAACAGGGGTTTTACGCCACTATGATGCGTGCACGCGCCGCAACGGCATAGGTCGTTATGGCCTGGCGATTTCATCGGCTATAAGTATTAATTGTCCGCGCCAATCATAGTCGAGAGGATTGACCGGCACGAGTCGCGAACCTATGCTCTCGCTCAACACCTCGGCCTGGCGCGAGTCGATGCCGGGCTGAAAAAAGAACACCGTCACGCTGTCGGCACGGGCATGGTCGATAGCCTCGGCAAGTTCTTTCGCCGAGAGCTCCTTTCCCTCGGCTCCGAGGCTTAGCTGTTCAAGTTCATATTCTCTTGCGAAATAACTCAACGATGGATGCCACACGGCGAATGTGCGGTGAGGGGCATTGGCGAGTCGTGCCGCGAGTTCACTGTCAAGGCTGTCGAGCGATGCTGTAAACCGGGCAAACCGAGTATTGACCACATCGGCACTATCGGGATATTTGACACAAAGGGCCTTGGCCATGTTACGGGCCATGGCCCGGACACCTTCGACCGAACTCCAGTAATGGGGGTCGGCATCGAGATGACCGTGACCGTCACCGTCATGGTGATGACCGTGACCGTGTGTGCCATATAGCAGCTTCACACCTTCCGAAGTATCTACAAAATCGTAATCATCGCCGAGCGACTGCCGCAAGCGTTGCTCAAAAGGCAGCACCCCTGTGGCAAAATACATGTCGGCTTCGTCAACAGCGACACGCTGCGCTGTTGACGGGTCGAAAGTTTCGGGGTCGGCACCACGGCCAAGCACAGTTGTCACGGCAAACGACGGTCCGGCAAGCTGCTCGAGCACCTGTCGCTGTGGCTCGATGCTGACGGCAAGCAATTTCTGTCCTGACGGCTGGCGATGGGCGCATGCCGCGACGACAAGCATCGCGGCAGCACCGACCATATATTTAGCAATCCGCATCGGCAAGCAGTTTTTCGGCCATCGAAGCCGCAGCCTGGCGACCGTCGCCCATGGCGAGAATCACAGTCGCGCCGCCACGCACGATGTCGCCACCGGCATAAATTACGGGTATTGACGACTGATGATTCTGGTCAACGGCTATGGTGCCGCGCTCGGTCACTTCGAGTCCGTCGATATTATTGGGGATAAGCGGGTTGGGCGACACACCCACGCTCACAATCGCGAGGTCGATTTCGATTTCGTCAATCGCGCCCGGTATGGGCACCGGCTTGCGACGGCCCGAGGCATCGGGTTCGCCTAATTCCATGCGCTGCACGCGCACGGCACGTACTCGTCCGCGCTCGTCGGCAAGATATTCAACCGGGTTTGCCAGGGTCATAAATTCTACGCCCTCTTGCTTGGCATGTTCGATTTCCTCGCGACGCGCAGGCATCTCGGCCTCGCTGCGGCGATAGATAATCATGGCCTTTTCGGCACCCATGCGACGCGCCGTGCGTACCGAATCCATTGCGGTATTGCCGCCACCGACGACAGCCACACGCTTCCCAATCGGGGCCGGGGTGTCGCAACCGGGGCGGCCGGCGCCCATCAGGTTGATGCGCGTAAGATATTCGTTGCTCGACAGCACTCCGCAATAGTTCTCGCCGGGTATGCCCATAAAACGAGGCAGGCCGGCACCCGAAGCCACGAAAACGCCTTTGAAGCCCTGGCAGAGCAAGTCGTCGTACGACAGGGTCTTGCCTATGACCGTATCGGTATGGAAGCGCACACCGGCGCGTCGCAGATTGGCCAACTCGGCATCTACTATGCTGTTGGGAAGGCGGAACTCGGGTATGCCGTACTTCAGCACGCCTCCGATTTCGTGAAGGGCCTCGAACACATCGACCTCGAAGCCTCGACGGGCCATCTCGCCGGCAAACGAAAGCCCGGCAGGGCCCGAACCAGCCACGGCCACACGGATACCGTTCGACGCAGGCTTGTCGTCGCCCTCCTCGCTACCCCGCGCAATCTCGGCGTCGGCGGCAAAACGCTCGAGATAGCCGATAGCCACGGGAGCCTTTTTCATCTTATTATATATACAGCGGCTCTCGCACTGCTTCTCCTGCGGGCACACGCGGCCGCACACCGCCGGTAGTGCGCTCGTCAGCTTGAGTATGGCTGCAGCCTCGGGCAGGTCGCCGCGCTGTATATTCTTTATGAAGTCGGGTATGTGTATGCCTACCGGGCAGCCCTCGACACATGTCGGGTTCGGGCAGTCGAGGCAGCGCGTAGCCTCTAACCGAGCCTGCTCGAGGCTGAGGCCCTGGTTTACTTCCTCGTTACATGTCACGCGGTAATCACCATCGAGCATGGGCATCTGGGCACGTGGTATGTCGGCACGCTCCTTGGCCGTCATGGCTTTGCGCAAGTCCTCGCGCCACGCTGTGTCACGACCTTCTATATCTTTTTGATTCATCGTCTTATGCCTTTATGTGTTAATGTCTACAGGCTTATTGATAAGCCTTCATACGCATCATCATCTCGTCGAAATCAACCTGGTGTGCGTCAAATTCGGGGCCGTCGACACACACAAAGCGTGTCTTGCCGCCGACATTGACACGACAGGCACCGCACATGCCGGTGCCGTCGACCATGATGGTATTGAGCGACACGATGGTGGGAACATTGTATTTCTTTGTCAAAAGGGCCACAAACTTCATCATTATTGCAGGGCCTATGGCAACGACCTCGGCGACGTGTTCACGGTTTATCACCTGCTCTACGCCCGCAGTCACGAGTCCCTTTTGCCCGGCACTGCCGTCGTCAGTCATGATTATGACCTCGTCGGACCAGCGGCGCACCTCGTCTTCGAGAATAATCAAGTCTCTGTTGCGTGCGGCAAGCACGCTCACCACCCTGTTACCGGCCTGTTTCATAGCCTTGATAATCGGCAGCAGCGGAGCCACACCGACACCGCCGCCGCAACATACCACCGTGCCCTCGCGCAAGCCGATATCGGTCGCGCGGCCGAGGGGCCCGACAAGGTCAGTAAGTTCGTCGCCGGCCTCGAGGGCGCAAATCTTGCGCGTAGACTCGCCGACAGCCTGCACGACCAATGTCACTGTACCCTTCTCTATATCGGCATCAGCAATCGTAAGAGGTATCCGTTCGCCGCCGGCACCGCAACGAACTATCACGAAATGGCCCGGCTTGCGGGCCTTGGCCACATCTGGTGCCGAAACCACGAGTTTCACGACATTTGCCGAGAAATATTCCTTTTCCAGTATCCGATTCATCGCACTTTGATTTAAGTGTACAAAATTAAGCAAAAAAACGATATATTTTTGTAATTTTGCACAAATTATCACTTTGATATCCGACCAATGGAAAAAGTTCTCGAAGTCTGCTGCGCCGATATTGCCAGTGTCAGAGCCGCCGCCCTGGCCAATGCCCCGAGGATTGAGCTATGCTCTGTTCTCGGTGTAGGTGGTGTAACACCGTCTGCCGGAACTCTCGCAATCGCACGGGAGATTTACAGCGGCGTTATAAACGTGCTCATACGCCATCGCGAAGGCGACTTCATTTACAACAATACCGAGAAAGAAATAATGCTTGCCGACATCGAAGCCGTCGCCGGTAAAGCCGACGGCGTGGTGGTCGGCGCACTTGATGCCGATGGTGATATCGACCTCGATTTCGCCTCGCAGGCTGTTTCCAAAGCCAAAAGCCTCGGCCTCAGCATCACATTTCACCGGGCCTTCGACGATTGCAAAGACCAATCGGAGGCCCTCGAACACCTCATAGCCCTCGGCTACGACCGCATACTCACATCGGGCGGTGCCGACAACGTGTGCGACGGCCTCGACAGCCTTGCGGCCCTCGTAAGGCAGGCCGACGGCCGCATCATAATACTCCCCGGCGGAGGTGTCAATGCCTCAAACGCCGCCATGGTGACAAACCGCTGCGGAGCCATAGAAATACACGGGTCATGCCGCAAAGACTCGCAGTCATCCGACCCCGCTATCATCACATCCATCATCAAAAGTATAAACCATGCTTAGACGACTCTATATATCAATCTCCATCCTCTTGACCACGGTATCGGCCGGTGCCATTACCTTAGAGCAGGCCGTAGACACCCTCTATGCGCGTATGTCGCTCCCCGACTCGCTCGACTATCCGCGCAGCTTCTTTGTCAAGAATGCCCGCATGTCATTGTTGGCAATAGATAACATGCCATGGGGCAAGACAATCAGCGACACCCTCTTTTATGATTTCGTGCTACCGGTGCGAACCAACAACGAACGACTCGATTCATGCCGCACGGTCTTCTACAACGAGCTTGCTCCGCGTGTCAGCGGCATGAGCATAGGCGAGGCCGCCCTCGAGGTAAACCACTGGGCACACGAAAAAGTGACCTACCGGCCCTCCGACGGGCGCACATCGTCGCCACTGGCCACAGTCCGCACCACATGGGGCCGCTGCGGCGAGGAAAGTGCCTTCGTGGTCGCAGCAATGCGTTCGGTGGCCATACCGGCACGACAGGTCTATACGCCGCGCTGGGCGCATACCGACGACAACCACGCATGGGTCGAGGTATATGTCGACGGCAAATGGCAGTTTCTCGGCGGCTGCGAACCCGAACCGCGACTCAACATGGCATGGTTCAACGCCCCGGCCTCACGAGGCATGCTGATGAGTTCGCGTACCGACGGCCGCTATGGCGGCGACGAGGAGATATTGTTTTCATCGCCGTACTTCACACTTGTCAATGTAACCCCGACCTATGCCCCAACCGTCAAGGCCAAGGTCAGGGCATTGAACGACGACGGCACTCCGGCCACGGGGGCAAAAATAATGTACTGCCTCTACAATTACGCCGAGTTTTACCCCGTGGCAACGCGCACAGCCGACAGTTGCGGCGTAGCCGAAGTCACCGTCGGGCGAGGCGACATGGTCGTCTGGGCCACCGACGGGCGCCGTTTCGGCATCGAAAAAATGACTGCCGGCAAGGACAGCGTCTTCACCATCGCCCTAAACCACTCGATGGGTGATAATTTCGCAGTCGATTTCGACCTCATACCGCCGCCACAGTCTGCCGACCTGCCACACGCAAGTGCCGAGGAGACCGCGACAAACGATATGCGCAAAGCCCGCGAAGACTCTATCCGCAACGCCACGATGGCAACGATGTTCGATACCGACAAGGCACGTGATTTTGCCGACCGCTACGGCTACGATGCCGACCTCATGGCAAAGCTGCTGCCAATGGCATACGGCAACCACGCCACTATATGCCGCTTCCTCACCTACGCGGCCAAGCTGTCGCCCAAGCGTGCCACCGACCTACTCTCGGCACTCTCGGAAAAAGATTTGCGCGACGTGACATACGATGTCCTCACAGACAATTTCCTCCACACGCGCATGACAGGCGACACCGTGCTATACGCCAGGTATGTACTAAACCCTCGCGTTGCCAACGAAGAACTATACCCCTACAAAAAATATTTCGACAACGCACTGAGCATCGCCCAAAAAGACAAATTCCGCGCCGACCCGGCCGCCCTGCTGCAATATATCAACGACAATATCACAATCTCGGACCGACGCAACCCACGCCACTTGCGCATAAGCCAGGTGTCGGCATGGCGCTACAAGCGCGATATCGACGCTGCGTCGCGCGACATATTATTCGTGGCCATGGCGCGTTCGTGCGGCATACCAGCGCGTATCGACCCCGTGACGCAAAATCTCGAATATTCCACCGACAACCGCACATGGACTGCCGCGACGACTGCCACGCAAAAAGACAATCCTGCGGCAAAGATAGACCTGAGGCTGCGGTATATAAACAAAGGCACCTGCGTCGACGACCCGAAGTATTATGCCAACTTCGCCCTGTCGCGCATTACCGACGGCGTGCCCGAGCAACTGGCTTATGATGACTTCACCCCTTGGAGCAAGACCTTTAAAAGCGGCACCATGAT